>JACCEB010337741.1_pt1 | contig 26890 bp, 34 predicted proteins | sample 7454761 | NCBI WGS metagenome assembly JACCEB01 (sample SAMN15323454, study PRJNA562643) | freshwater metagenome | isolation source: river surface water | place: USA:Blue River Watershed | collected 2017-08-18
AATATCCAAGCACTTTGAACTCCTGTTTTGTTACTATGACTATAGTATAGCACCAAAATGATTTATTGTCAACCGAAAAATGTAATACTTTTGTAGTAGTCGAAACCATAATGGGCGTTTTTCTATGGTTTCGACTAAATAATAGTATGAAACACAAACATCACATCATTCCAAAGCATATGAGCGGGACAGACGATCCAAGCAACTTAATCGAACTAACTCCGGGCGAACATGCCGAAGCACACCGATTATTGTATGAACAACATGGGCATTGGCAGGACTATGTTGCTTGGCAAGGACTTGCCCAACTTGATGCTAACTTTGATGCCGCTAAAGAAGCAATCATGGCAGGTAGTAGGAAAGGTGGGCAAACAAATATCAGACAGCGTAAGGGCAAGAAGTGGGAAGAAATCTTTGGGACTGAACGGGCCGCTGAACTACGCCAAAAATATAAGAGCAAGAGACAGGCAAGAGGTAAAACTTGGACCGGGAAAGTGTATGATGTTACTCACCCAGACGGAACCGTCGAGCGAGTAGAAGGTTTGCGTCAATGGTGTATGGATCGCGGATACAATGCTAACGCTTTTGCCAATGCGTCATTGCGAGGCAATAAGACACATGGTGGTTTCATAGTAAAACAGGCTTAGTCGAACCCGCGTCCAGAAGTCCTTCGCTTTGAAGGGATTACAACAATTTCTTTACAACACCTTTATAGCATATTGGAATATACCACAATGGATGTCGTTTAACTTTCTTTAATGTGTATTCCCATTCTATACCCTTAGGGTTTATCCAAGTATTGTGAAATCCAAACCATGTACGACTCTTATGCCATTTGACTTGTCCACCCCACCTGAACTTCATCCATAAAGCCCAGAATAAACAATTACACATTTATTCACCATCTGGATGTTTATCGTGCCAATCCATTACCCACCAAATGGCAAGTCCTACGATTACAGCGATGATAAGCCAGAACAGTTTCATATATGTATTTAAGCATTTTTTAGGGCAAAACGCAATTTTTTTGGCAAAATATAAATACTTATGAAGTAAAAAGCCGGGAGCGAATCATGAGCGAAATTTTCAAAATTATAGGGGATCTAGGATTCCCTGTTGCGGCTGCAATGGCCGGCGGGTACTTTGTGTACCTGACAATCAAACTACTATTACAAGGTGTATTAGGGTCTATCAAGGGTATGGCAGGTATTATTACTGCTCTAGATAATCGTGTAAAAACTATGAATCACGATGTTGTGCGTATTGATACGATTGTTAGTAACGCACTAGGACTTAGACCAGATGTAGATCGTATTGCTCGTGCAGACGGTAAGAATGACGCTAGAAGGGACTAATGATGTTATATGTAGATTACCAATGGGATCTAAGTCCTAATAGAATACTGTTAGATGAAGAATTAAACATTGATAAGCTAGGATGGAAAAGCGGTGATATGTTTAAAATTACCAACGTCAACGGCCGTGCAATGTTAGTAAAAGTTGACCCTGTTGAGCTGTTTGCGAAAGGATATCCAGTTAATGTTCAAGCAGAATAAATGGACTGCATGGTACAATGCACAACCAGACCACATAAAGAGTTGGATAGACCAACCAAGGGCTATTTGGTACGATAGCGATATGCTAAAAGCATTTGCTGTAGGAATTTTAGTAGGATTAATCATAGGAGTAGCAATATAATGGATGTTGTAGAGTTAGTCAATAAGTATGGTTTTCCGATTGTTATGGCAGTCGGCATGGGTTTCATTATTAAGTATGTGTGGGAATGGGCGACAAAAGAAGTTAAGCCCGTTATTAGCGAAGCAAATACTGTTCTTATTGCTCTAATTGATCGTATCCGTATGCTAGACAACGATTTAATTCGTTTAAATCAGAAGGTTAATACTGTACTTCACTTACGCGGTAAGACTATTGAATACGAGCGTGTTGAAGCAGAAAAAGCTATTAATCAAATCAAGAAAGAAAAATCAGAAGACGACAAGTCAGCGGCAGCTGGCGAGTCATAAGAATTCACCTTAGGACCACTATAGTTATAGGTGATGGGCGGCCACTGCCCGGGGTTCCACGATTCGCTACCGTTCTCCCCAAAAGTGGCATTTTTGTGGGCTAAATATATATTCACACACAGTACAACGGAGAATATATGTTTACAATCTTAACAACCTTGGTGATGGTACAAATCACTATTGCATGTGTCACTCTATATCTGCATAGAAGTCAAGCACACAGAGCAGTAACATTCCACCCAGTAGTAGCACACTTTATGCGCCTATGGCTATGGTTAACTACTGGCATGAATACTAAAGAGTGGGTTGCTGTACATCGCAAACATCATCAAGCAAGCGATACTCCTACAGATCCGCATAGTCCACAAATATACGGTATATGGACTGTACTATTTAAAGGTGCTTTACTATATGTTAAAGCAAAACAAGATCCAGAAGTTATGAAGTTAGGTGTAGGTACACCAGATGACTGGGTAGAGCGTAACATTTATACACCCCATCCCTTAGCAGGCATTCTCTTAATGCTAGTTATTGACTTATTGTTATTTGGGCCTGTTGGGTTTATAGTGTGGGGTGTACAAATGCTATGGATTCCGTTCTGGGCCGCTGGTGTTATCAACGGACTAGCACATTGGGTTGGGTATAGAAACTATAATACTAAGGATACTAGTCGGAACATTAGTCCGTTTGGTATTTGGATCGGTGGTGAAGAACTTCATAACAATCACCACGGGGACGGTGCAAACGCTAACTTCCGTACTAAATGGTACGAAGTAGATATCGGTTGGGTTTATATTAGTGTGTTAAAGTTCTTAAGGCTTGCAAAGGTTAGAAACTCTCCAACCATTTAAGGACGAGTTAGTCCACTCTTTCCATTGGTCTTGTTTGCCAATAATATAATGAGGCGTGAACCAGGCTTGTAGCCAAAACCACATATACAAGTCCATTACATCGTTTGCATGATCAAAAGGATTATTTCTCATGTGCAATAAACTCCCCATTCCAGTTGTCTGGTAAGTCTTGTTGTTTCATAAACTCGCAACGCTCAATCCAGATCTTATAATACTTGTCCATTTGTCCACCAAAAGTACCTTTTAATTCTCCACAGATAATCGCGGCAGCATCAAACTGTTTGGCTTTGTACAAGTCTTGCATCTTGTTGTAACGCACTAAGTCTTCTGACCAGTCATCACCGTTAGGACGCAATGCTGTGTAGATTAAGTCTGCTACTGATTTACCCTTAGGTTGTAAGTTGTCAATACACAAGTAGAAGAAATCATCCTTAGTACGATTATATGTTTCAGCACCAATAATACATAACACACCATATGCTTTGCAACGAGCTTCTAAACGAGCGGCTGTTGAAACCATGTCACCTAGAATGTCGTAACTGTGTCTATCTGTTGAACCCATCTCTCCAATAAAGCCAATACCTGTGTTACAACCCCAACCCATTGCGGCTGGTGGTAGGCCTTGTGCTTCCATTTCTTTTGTGTAAGCATCTACAGCATCTAACATCTGTAGGCCAACAGCAACAATAGTTCTAGCATGGTTAGGATCTTCAATAGGTGCGCCATGTATGTGCATACTTGCGTCACCTACATACTTAATAACCATACCTTTGTTGTCCATAATAGGACGACTAATAGCATCCATGTAGCCGTTCATGTACTTGCCTAATCCGCCTACATCATCACCGTAGTGTTCACCGATTGGAGTAAATCCACGCAAGTCACTAAACATAACCGATACATCTTTACGCACACCACGCTTGATTAAGTCTGGATCTTTTTGTAGCATCTCTACTACTTCTTTAGAACAGTAACCGGCAAACTGTTTCTTGATCGCTTGCTTTTGTAAGAACTCGCTTACAAACTTAACACCATAAGCGTGAAGCATAACCAGAATAAGGCCGCCGACTGGAATAGTCGCGTCCATAAGCCATTGGCTACTGCTATATGCGAAGTTACATAAAGGCACAATAATGCCAATACTAAGAACACCTGCCACAATACCAACATAAGTCCACCTTGTTAAAAATAATAATCCTACACCTAATGCAACTAATAATAAAATCTCGGCACCGTCTGCCCAGTCCGGTCTTTGAATAACAACACCGTTAACCATAGTGCCAATAACTGCGGCCTGTACTTCATGTGGCCATACTGCACCTTTACTAGTTGGTAACGGGTTGCCAATACCAGCGGCTGTTGGGCCAACAATTATTATAGCACCCTTTAAGTCTTTTGGTAAATCAGTTAGGCTATAACTTTCGCTTTGCTGACTCCAATCGATCCAAACACGACCTAAGCCATCTGTAGCTATAGGACCAAACTTTGGAATACGCATTTTTTCAACGCCGCCTTCAAACAGTTTAACTTGAACAGTAGAGTCTCCTGCGGCTACTCGTAATGTTTCCATTGCTAGACTAGGATAAATTTTGCCATCTACAGCTACTACTAAGGGAACACGACGATTAACACCATCAACTTCTGGCAATGTGTTTGTAATACCGATACCGGCTGCTGAATTTTCTAATTGAGGAATATTAGCAATCAATCCAGGGTATGTAATAATTTGTCCCATGTGTTCTGCATTTAGAACAGCTGAGCCTGGGGCTCTAGGTTGATTTTTTGTTTTATCGCTAGGGGCACTACCTAATACAACTGGAAACTCTTTTAAAGTTTGACCCAACTGATTGTCGCCACCTGTACGGTCTGGCTCTGGCATGAGTACATTAAGTACAACAAGCCCTGCTCCCCTCTTGTATAAATCTCGTATAATTTCACTATACTTTGCTCTCGGTAAAGGCCATTGCCCGTATTTGTCTAAACTAGCTTCATCAATATTTACTGTAATAATATTATTAACTGTAGGTTCTTTGGCTACAATTAAAGTATCAAAATAACGAAGTCTAACCGACTCTACAAATGTTGGATCTGCAACTCGTATGCCCACTACTAAACTTAATGTTAGTAGAGCAGTCCATGGGCTTAAAAGGATCTTTTTCAGCATAGAATTATTTACCACAAAAAAGCCCGCCGAAGCGGGCTTTATGTGCATAGTTTACTTAGAAGCCTTTTGTTAATGTTACACCATATGATGTAATATCTGCATTAGAGCCCTTTGCTTGCCAACCTACATTAGCACCAATCTTAGTTGTTTTATCAATGCTGTAGCTTAGACCTGCTCCTAGTGCCGGATTTGCGTTACCGTTACTAGGAATGTTTCCGCTAAATGCAGTTAAGCCTCCAACTTCGCTTGTACCTGTGAATGTTGCTGGCTGGCTTGACAAGTTCTGTACAACGCCTGCTGAAATGTTACCTGTTAAGTCGTCAGTAAATTTCTTTGCTAAACTTGCACCTGCAATTAAATCTACAGATTGTTTAGAAGTAGCATTTACTGTTAGAGGAAACACAGGACCTTGTTCTGTATAACCACTAAACGAAGTGTTGCTATATCGAACACCTGCATACGGAGTTAAAGTAACAGTTTCTGATAATGGTGTAGTGTATGTTGCCTTAACTTGGAAAGCAGTAGTGTCAGTATTGCTCGTGCCTACTCCAACTTCTGGACCATTTCGAGTAATAGTCATTTGGCCTTTACCTGTAGCCGCACTAGCTGTTACACCTAAGCCAGTTCCGTCTTCGTTTTCATTCCATCCAACAAAGCCGCCAACTGCTTCACTTGTTTTAACACCAATTGAACCAACAGATGTTGAGTTAAACGGTGCGCTTACAAATAAACCAGCTCTCCAGTTAGGGCTAATCTTTTTAGCAACTGTAGCTCCGCCTGTTTGTAGATCACCTGTGCTAGCCATTGACTGACCATAGTTTAAACTAATACAGCCGCCTTCTTCTCCAAATGTTCCGCAGTCGTTACCTAATCCGTTAGTTACTGCGCTAGTTACTAGGTTAGATGCTGTTCCTAAACCACTTGCTACATCATCAATACTGGATTGAGTAGCAGCCGCACTTGGAGTTACATATAACTTAACATCGTTTGCTGAATACTTTAAGTAGTCAGTTGCGCCAATTGGTCCAACTACGCCGTATGTGCCTGTTACAGAACCGGCTGATAGTAATGTGTAGCGACCATAAGCAGTCGGAGTATTGTTGATTAACAATGTTCCGTCTAAGGCTGCGTCACCGCTAACTACAAGAGGATTATTAGCAGATATAACGGTTGTGCCAGTAGTCTGATTATAACCACCTAGTGTACCACCGTTGTAGTTAAATGTGCCAGTGTTGCTAACTGTACCAGTGTTACCACTGTTAGTAAATGTACTTGTGTTAGTAACATTACCTACTGTACCAGCATTAGTTAATGTACCTGTGTTAGTAACATTACCTACTGTACCAGCATTAGTTAATGTACCTGTGTTAGTAACATTACCTGTTGTGCTGTTAGCATAGGTTGTTAATGTTCCACTGTTGTTTACAACTCCTAAGGTACCGTAGTTACGAAGTATACCGCTGTTTGTGTAAGTACCTTGCACAACACCAGTTGCGGCATTAGTAAAGTTGTTGCTGTTAGTTGTTACATTACCTGTTACAGTACCTTGGTTATTAAAACTACCGTGTGCTTGTGTTGTGTTAATGCTTCCAACTGTACCACCTGCATAGTTAGTAAATGAACCACCTTGATATGTAATGTTGTTTAAAGTACCATAGTTACGAACAACATGGTTGTTATAAACTAACTCTGTTACAGTACCTCCGGCTTGGTTAGTAAACACACCCATGTTGTTTACAGTACCAGTATCACCGTAGTTGCTAAATGTTCCAGCGTTGACTACATTACCTGTTGTACCTGCGGCATTGTTAGTAAATGCACTACGGTTAGTTACAGTACCAGTTGTACCGTTGTTGTTAAATGTACTGTAGTTAGTACCGTTGCCCATTGTACCGTTGTTAGTTAATGTTGCTGTGTTGCCAGCACCGTCAAATCCGTTTACCCAGTTTCCTGTAGTACCATTGTTGGTAAATGTACCTAAGTTAGTAACTTGATTTGAAGAACTAATGTTGCTATTGTTAATGACTGTAGCACTACTGTTAATAGTAGTATTACCTGTATAGGTATATGTACCGTCTAGTGATATAGTTCCGTTAGTAAGTGTTAGACCGCCCACACCGCTGATAGCACCAGTAAGGCTGATAGCTTGTCCATTACTGTCAAAAGTCATTCCTGGACTGCTTAGGCTGATATCGTTAGTAATAGATGTAGCACCTGTTACTGCTTGTAGAACACCGCCGTTACCAGTAAATGTGCCTACTGCCATTGTATCTGATACAACTGTTTCACCTGTGTTAGTTACAGAGAATGTAGTTGGTGCTGGAGGTGTTCCATTGCCGCCTCCGGCTGCACCGTTACCTTGGTCACTAATTGTACCAGCAACTGTACCTGCTACAATACCGCCAATAAGTCTTTCTAAGAAGTCTTCGTTGTTAGCATCATAGAAACCACTTTGTGTCCAGTTGATGTCTGCTACTACAACAACTGTACCGTTGTAGTCTTGTCCTAAGTCGCCTGCGTTACCAATCCACATCATAGACGTGGCTGCTCCGTTGGCATCTTGTGATAATACACGACCGCCTTGTGCTGTAATAATAGCCGCCGCCGCATAGTCAACAGTTTCGTTACCAATAAAGTAAGTTGTGTTACCTGTTTGTTCGTTAGCCGCAAATCCGTTTACGGAAATTGTACCGCCGCCTAAACTACTAGTGAACGCACTAATACTGTTGTTACGGACGGCAAAGCCACCGTGTTCGCCAGATAGATATAAGTATCCACTATTTCTAAGGAATGTGTCATATAACGCCATATCGTTAGCAGATAGTGCTGTGCTATAACGCATATCCCATACTTGTTGATAGCCTGTTAAGTCAGTTGGGCCTGCTGATCCAGCTTGATATGTTACTGTGTGCCCTACTGCTTCTAGTTCAGTTTTGACAGAGATATGTGAGTCTCCTTCTCCGCCAATAATTAATACATTGTCAGCTAATGCAGCCGACGATAGTACCGCCGCCACAAGAGTGGCAAGGATTTTCTTTTTAAATTTCATTCGAGTCGCTCCTATTTGAAATTATTGCTGTGTAATTGTAATAACGGTAGTGCTACCCTTATTAACTGGTTGTTTTATTGCTGTTCCATCCTGTGTTAAATTTAATTGAATGTTACGGTCAGTGCCTAGTGTAATGCTGGCCGTATGTGCCTGTGCTCTGTATAGTGTAATCTTGCTCTTATCGTCGTTAAAATAATACTTTAATCCGCTCGCTTCGTTGTACCCAGGTAATATATTAACATCTAAAGAGTTTGCTAATAGTGCTTTATTTTCAACATCTAATTCGTTATACGAATATACTGATAATAAATCTGTGTTTAGATCATTTCGATCTAATATAGTTGCGTCATCTAGACTGTTTTCGTCAAGTTGTGTAAACTTTAACAAGTCAACATCTAACGCATTAAAATCTAACTCGTTAAGTTCTTTTTTTACTCCTGCTTTTTGTTCATCATGTATTTCAGGAGGTCTACTAATAATCAACATGTTACTAATATTGATTTGATCTAACTTAACAACTGTAGGAGAAGTTGGCGGTACTGTTAGACTAGACACCATAGTTGCTTGGTATGGAACATCTAATAGTACTACACCGGCAGGATTTCTAACTTCAATTGCGCCAGTTACGCAACCTTTCTTATCACAACTTGGGAGCAAGATAACAAGGCTGCGTCCTAATTCGTCAACTGTAGTTGTAAAGTCTGTACCACGAACAGCAATAGTAGCAGTTGGGGTTTTAATTGCTACCTGTTGCGGATTGTTCTTGGCAATTTGTCCGCTGGCATATCGAGCAGTCCCCATTGCCATGTTAATTGCTAACTTGCCTGTACCTTTCTTTGGGTCGTAGACAAAATCATCAATAACAACTTTGCTGTGTTCTGTTAGTTTTACTGTAGTGTTGTCTTCAAAAGTAACCTGTGCTTTAGCCTTAGCTGTGCTAATAGTATCGTTCATTTCTACAGCCGCGTTTAGGTTCGACGGGATACTTTTCTTTTCTCGGACTATCTCGGTTGGGCCAGTTTGTTCGGTTACTTTACCTATGCCGGCCCAACTATTAGTCTGACTGAGTAACAGAAATATTGCCGTTAGCGTTAGTAGTAGTGATGGTCGCGCTCTTAGCATTTATTCCGCTCTGTGTTAAGTTTACTACATTTGGTGTAGAACTTGTTCCACTGCTGTTAACAGTGATTGTGCCAGTGTGGGCACCTGCTCCTGATTGGTTGTGTGTAACATTGTTGTAGTTCCCTGTAACACCAATGTTACTAGAGTAAGTGCCGCCGCCAGTCATTAGTGTAGAAACATTGTTGCTGTTTCCTGTAATACCTTGGACAATCGTGCTAGCATTACACGATGCAGAGTTTGAACTTCCGCATTGAATGACCTGGTTGTTATCGTCACCTGTTACAGTTGAGGTAATAGACATCCCACCTAATAAACTGTTAACTGATAGGGTTAAACTGTTGTTACTTCCAACCTGGTTGATTGCAACGACATTGTTATCGCCGCCAATATAAGCATTGCCGCCAATACCGTCGTCAATTCTGTTGCCGTTGCCGTCTTGTAGAATAGTGACAGTAGTGTTGTCACCAACTTGTTCCATATAAACTTCATTAGCTGAAGCCCATGAACCCCAAAACATGGCACTCATCACAAATGCCATTAATTTAATATCCTTTTTATACATTATTCGCTCCCTTGTACCGTAGTGGGTACTTGTTGTGTCACTTCACTCTTTGGTTTATTTTTATATCTCCATAAACCTTTTTTCTCGCCATTTACAATCATGTCATAAACAGCCTGTTCGATAGCAATACGAATAGCGTAGGTAGTTGGCTCGTTTAGTGCCGCACCGTTTTCTAATTCTAATGCCTTAGTGCCAGCGTCAACAAAACGGAGAACTCCTACATTGTGCTGTGTGCTATAAACAGTCTTACTCACTGCGTTAGTTAACAATACTTCGCCAGTGTTTACACTAACTAATCGCAAACTAATAACAACTTCGTCTGCGCGGTACTGCTGGCTTGCTCCGATTCCTAAGAACCTTGCACCATTACCGCCGCTACGAATATTGCTATCATATCCAATGATACCGCCTTCAATCATTACACCGGCTACTGTCATCGGTTTTAAAGGTTTCGCATCTTTACCTTCATATACTTCTCTTTGGTTACGAATTAGTTGGCGTTCTTTGATTAAGTTGTCTAATCCTACACGCTCAACTACTTTAAACCAATTTTTACTATCTTGTAAACTACTGATCAAAAATACTTCTGCACCCTGTGTGACTGCTTTACTGAACAGGGCAAGTTTATCACTCGGCTTCATTTGTCCTGTTTTGTCTTGAAACCCATATACTGCAATAGTAATTGGAGGGCCGTCTAACTCTGGCATTTTAGCAGTTAGGCTTTCTCTTGGTTTTAATGCGACAGGCTCTTCTTGGTGTAATGCCATTTCAACATGCGCACACCCTGTGAGTAGTCCGGCGAGTAGTAGTGTTAATAGTGCTTTCATATTAAAAACTAAAGCTCGCGATTGGAACGGTAATTTCAGTTCTACTACCGTTAGGTTCTGTAATGGTTAAAGTAACATCTGTTCCTGTTTTAACCCATGCAATATCAGTACCTTGAAAATTCATACTACCGCTTGTTGCAGATCCTTCTGCAAACAGTTGGTCAGCAAGTTGCTTTGACAACTGGGCATATATTCTTGCCTCGACGTTTGTCATAAACTTATAAAGGTTAGTGCTTTTCTTGGCCGCTTCAGCTTTATCAATGGCTGCTTGTTCGGCGGCTCTAAGATCTTTCTTTTTGTTTTCTTCTAGCTGGTGGATGGACAAGACATGCTGAGAGTACCCATTACCTGGTATAAAGGATGGGCTCTGAAAAGTATGAGTTAGTTCACCAGCCGATGCCGTTACGCTAACACACAATAGTAATAATACTAGTGTCTTGGACATTGGTTCGCTCCCGCTAATCCGTATATTATTTACACGGAGGCAGAAGTGAATTAAGCTAGTAGTTTAATCTAGATTAAACCCGTTACTCAACGGTAATACCGGCGTTTCTTTTAATAATGTTAAGTTCGTCTGGAGTTTCTGCATCTAACGGACTTGGAACAATGTCACCGGCTGGATTAATGTCTGTCATTCCGCTCGGTACACCTTGTACCACTGTAGGTGCAGGGCCTGGAGCCTGTGCCGCTCTAGGTGTTAGAGGTGCAGGCTTAGGTTGTTGAACTGTTTGTGAGCCAGTTCTTCTTGCTTCAATCTTTTCCCAGTCAGCAAGTTCTTTAAGTAAGTTACCCATTTCGATAATATTACGAACTGCTTTTTCTTGAGAATAAGATCTATATTGTACTAGTAACTCGTTAGCACTACCCATTGCTTTTTTAACTTTTCTAGTCTTTGGTATTCCGTAGACTTGGATAATGTGCATCTTAGCACTTTGTCCTCTTTTTACTACTAAATCGTAGTCGCTTAATGCGTTTCTAAGTTCTGTACCAAATGTTAGTTCGCTAAACGCTTTCTTAGCATTAGGACTAAGAATAACCATTTCAACACCTTCTTCGTTTCGAGTTGCATGATATAACAATCCGTTATAGACACGCTCTAACAAATCTAATTGGTTGCCTTTGGCTAATTTTTTTAGGCCTTTTTCAATTTCGTCGTAAGCTGATTTAAAACCTGTGTTGTAGTTAGTTTCTCGTACTGAGAATCTATCAGCTTTACGCTCTTTACCTTTTAGGGTAGTATTAAAAGTAGCAAACTTCTTCTCAGTGTTAGGACTTAAACTCATTCCTACAGATTGTTCAAAGAAGCCGTTTAGTTTTTCAAATTCGTATCCACTAACTTGGCCAAACTGTCCTACATTGCCTGCTTTAATACTTAATAGATTTAATTTAGTACCGTCAATAGTAATCTTTAGGTCAACTTTAGTTGTTTTTTGTTGTTCAGCATTTCCGCCGTCGCTCATAATTTCAACTTCGTTTTCACCAGGATCTGCGGCTACTTTATCAACTGCTAGTAAAACTCTAGGGCTAGAGTTAACATAAGTTACAGCACTAGTAATATGCTGATTAATACCTTTAATTACAGTAGGAGTAATTCCGTAGTCTTGTACAGACTTACCTTTAGGATCTTCACCCACATAAGCGTACCATGCTTTCTTATCAGCACTAGGAACACTAGCACTAAAGCTAATAGCATCTTTGCCTGAAGAACTTGAAACAGTTCCGTTACCTTGTGCTAGTCGAATACCTACATTAATAACATCGTCTGCTGTTACTTCTGCTTTTTGTTTTTCGTACTTAGCTGTAACTGCGCAACCTAAAACTAGCTCTGCAATATTGCCTAAGTTAACACGCAACTGCCCAGTCATTAGTTCATCTTTAACAATTTCTTGTAGGTAAACTTTCTCAATAACTCCAGTTGGTTTTTCATCATCGTCGAGCAATTCTACTTGAAAGTAAACTGTTGCTAATTCCTTAGCTTCTGGGTTGCTAGATAAGACACTTTGCAAGTATCTAGCCATTTTAACATTTTCAGTATTACTTAGAACAACACCCATACGCTCTTCGCCGTCTTTAATATAGTTAACAGCTTCTTCCTCATTGTCAATTATCTTGTCAATAAACGGGTTAGCGTACTTGTCCTTTTTCCACTCGGGGTACTTCATCATGCCCTCGTTTAAGGCACTGGATTTGTTCTTAATAATCTCGTTAATTAGCATAGTTTAGTATTTAGCGAATTTCAGGGAACAAACATTCCTGAATAAACACACGCACATCTTCTTCATCTAGACCTAAACTAGCCATAACACGGGGTGTATGCGGGTTTTGCTTTTGATTTTCACAGTAGTAATTCTGGGCATCGGTAGTATTGTTAGCTGTGTTATTTGTTTCGCTAACTGCACCCAAGTAGTGCTGAACTGTTTTGTTTGCAATGTTAAAGATTTGCTCTAGTTCTTCTTCTTTTTGTACATTACCTGCGGCAATCATACTGCCTGTAAATATACGCTCTGCCCACTCAGGTAACTTACGAGTTTTATTCCATTGTAACTGCTGTGCTTGTTCTGCAAACCAGTCAATTAACGGGTGTTCGTTGTCACCTGCTGGGCTAAAATCGTGGAAACAACCTGTGATTTTATTCTTACCAGCAATAACATCAAAACCATAAATTGGAGCAGGATTGTGTATATGTGGGAAGATGCAACAATGCATCATCCACAGTCCTTTGGTTTCTCTAGCATCCACAACATCAATGTGAGCACGACGATAAGACCCACTGGTCCAAACACGGTTAACCCAACCAGGCTGATTAAAGCGATCCATACCCGGCTCAAAGATTTCTGTCCCTGTTTCATCAAATTTACTTTCTAGTAGTTGCTGAATGTCAATCAGCGTATCCCATACATTAACTTTGGTATTCATTTGCGATATCCATCATTTGTTCAAAAAACTTAGTAGCAAAATCAAAGCAAACTTTTGCTTCGTCTGCTAAAGAGTCGTCTAACTTAGCACGGATAGCGTCTTTAATTTTATCAGGGTCGTCACCGAACTGATAGTACTTACCTGAGCCTGGCACACGCTTTGCAATCATTTGGCCGCCGCTTAGGTCGCCCATATGTCTTACATAAATGTGGGCTAGCAATTTTTTAGGATCATCTTTAATACTTAAGATGTATTTGATATACTCATCTACTACAGGAACAATCTTAGGGCTTTCGTTATTCTCTGCACCCCATAGCTCAACAAAGTCTGCAAGGATAGATGGTGCTCTGCGAATCTCAGGTAAGCCTGCAAACAACCCGTGTGGCATAGCACACACTTCAAGAATCTCATACATTGGATGTTGATTCTTTAGATATGTTGCATACAACTTAGGGTTTACATTTCCGGAAAACAAAACCTTAACAAAGGGTCTTGTTTCTGCTCGTCTGTGTTGCTCGTGTGTTAGTTCTTTTAAACTCATTCTTCCTCCAGTTTAATCTGTAAAGGAAAACCGTTTCCACGGGCAAGGTTTGTGGCTTCAACTGCCTTAGCTTCAGCAATTTCAAAACTATAAGATCCTGCAATTCCGGAACCTGTTTCGTGGACTTGCAATGTTACTACTTTAGCAGTCTCTGGATTGTGCCTAAAGATCTCAACTAGCAGAGAGATTACAAAATCCATAGGTGTCGAATCGTCATTAAGTAAGATAACCTTCCATCGCTTAGGCTCAGCTACTCTAACTTTAATTCGTTCATCTAACTTAATATCTGTACTTGACATTTGTTTTCCTTAGTAGGGGGAGTTTCCTCCCCCGGGTTTATAAACTTATTTAATCTCGATTGTACGAGGCTTTAATGCTTCTGGTACGATACGCTTAATGTCAATTTGTAACATACCATTGTCAACCTTAGCACCAACAACTTCCATGTACTCGGCTAGAGTAAATGTTTGTTCAAAGTCGCGAGTAGCAATGCCTCTGTGCAAGTATTCAATTTGCCCAGTATCTACATTAGGGCGATACTTGATACCCTTAACTGTTAGTTGATCTTGGTCAACTTCTACAGTTACTTCATCTTTACTAAACCCAGCCACTGCAACTTCAATAGCGTATGTATCTTCACTATACTTCACAACATTGTGTGGAGGATAGTTACTAGATTGGGTGCCTTGGAAGAAACGATCGTTGAAAACTCGATCAAACCCTACAAGTAGTTTGTTCATGTGTGCTAACGCTTGTGCGTCAATAGTTCTTAGTTGTGTCATTTTAAGTCTCCTTTATTAAGCAAGAACTGTGTAGGGCCTCATTTGAGCACCCTACAATTTTATTATAAGACTATTAGTCTTTCTTATCAACCTCTTTGAACTCCGCATCCACGGTTTGTTCACTAGAGTCTGGTGTCTGTGTCTGTTTGATTTGTTTTTTCTGAGAGAAGACTGCGAGGATGCTACCTAATTTATCAGTAGCTGCCTTTACTGCATCAATATCTTCGCCTGCTGATTCGTAAGCCTTGATTGCTTCGTCTGCATCTGACTTCTCAGTATCAGTTAGCTCAGTAATCTCTGCTTGGTCTTTCTTAATCTGATGGACCATTGCCTCTGCTTGATTCTTGGCCTCAATAAGTTCCCTGGCCTTCTTATCAGCTTCGGCATTTTCTTCAGCTTCACGAACCATGCGTTGGATTTCAGCTTCTGAAAGACCACTGTCAGATTTAATAGTGATAGTGTTTTCCTTACCAGTTGACTTGTCCTTGGCACTAATCTTCATAATACCGTTTGCATCGATATCAAATGTAACTTCAATTTGTGGCATGCCGCGTGGGGCAGGATTAATACCATCTAGCTTAAACTCTCCAAGTAGCTTGTTGTACTTGAATAGTTCACGCTCACCTTGTGCTACTTTAATATCAACTGCTGGTTGATTGTCTTCAGCAGTACTGAATGTTTGACTTGCCTTAGTTGGAATGGTTGTGTTCTTTTGAATCAACTTGGTAAACACGCCGCCCATAGTTTCAATACCTAACGACAATGGTGTTACATCAAGTAGCAACACATCTGTCTTGTCACCTGCTAAGACAGCACCCTGGATTGCGGCACCTGCGGCAACTGCTTCGTCTGGGTTAACATCCTTACGAGGTGATTTGCCAAACAACTTCTCAACTGCTTCTTGTACCTTAGGCATACGAGTTTGTCCACCAACAAGGATAACTTCGTCGATATCACTAGCACTTACTCCTGCATCCTTCATTGCTTGTTTGCAAGGATCGATTGAACGCTGGATTAGATCTTCTACCATGCTTTCAAACTTAGCACGAGTGATCTTAATGTTCATGTGCTTAGGACCACTAGCGTCAGCAGTAACATAAGGCAAGTTAATGTCTGTACTCTGTGAGCTAGACAATTCAATCTTAGCTTTTTCAGCGGCTTCTTTTAAACGCTGTAAAGCAAGCATGTCGTTCTTTAGATCAATGCCTTGGTCTTTCTTAAATTCTGCTACTAGGTAATCCATAATGCGTTGGTCAAAGTCTTCACCGCCTAAGAATGTATCACCGTTAGTTGACAATACTTCGATCTGCTTGTCACCGTCTAAGTTGATAATATCAATAATTGAAATATCAAATGTACCGCCACCTAAGTCGTAAACTGCAACCTTGCGATCTTTCTTGTCTGCTTTGTCTACGCCGTAGGCAAGAGCAGCCGCTGTCGGTTCGTTGATAATACGCAATACTTCTAGACCGGCAATACGGCCTGCATCCTTAGTTGCTTGACGCTGGCTGTCGTTAAAGTATGCCGGAACTGTGATAACTGCTTTAGTAACTGTTTCACCTAGATAGTCTTCTGCGGTCTTCTTCATCTTACGCAAAACTTCTGCACTGATCTGCGGTGGTGCTAGTTTTTCGCCGTTTGCCTCAACCCATGCATCACCGTTGTCTGCTTTAACAATAGCATAAGGCATTAGGTCAATGTCTTTTTGTACAGCCTGTTCTTCAAACTTACGCCCAATTAGACGTTTGGCCGCATAAATTGTATTCTTTGGATTTGTGACTGCTTGTCGTTTTGCCGTTGCACCTACGAGAATCTCGTCTTTAGTGTATGCAATAATTGATGGTGTTGTACGAGCACCTTCGCTGTTTTCAATAACTTTTGCGACTCCATTTTCTAGTACAGCTACACAGCTATTAGTTGTACCCAAGTCGATACCGATGATTTTGCTCATATTGTGTTCTCCTTAAATTAAGCAAGAATAAATGTAGAACCCGAAGCATCCTACAAATTTATTTATATTAGATTTTATCTAAATTAGGAATATTTGACCATTTTTTGAGCTTTTCGATTTTAGCTCGTTTAGCACGGTGCAAATTACCCCATCTAACAACATCATTAATTAGAAGAATATCAACCATGGCAAGCATGTCGCCTAGCTCTTCTTCAAAATGTTCTCTGTTAGTATAGTCTGTACCAGGTTTAGCATTGTCAATGCCAAATCTGCGAATTTTGCTAATTGCTTGAATTACTTCTGCACACTCTTCTTGTGCAATATCCATTACTTCGTTGTTATTTTCGTCCATGATTACCTATCATTCTTAAAAGGTGTAATGTAAGTACCGTCTACGGTAGTAGATCCGCGAAGTGTGTTATAGACATTTTGAATGCCAACTGCTTGATTCCACGCATCTTGTAATGCATGGTGAGCTAGCACTGGAGGGCGATTAGGATTAATACCTAAGTCAAAAGCTGTACGCACATCGCGCACTTGCCAGAAGCTCCAAGGTATTGCTTTGCCTACACGCTTAAATGCTGTTTCACAAATAGGAACGTCGAATGCCGCACCATTTGACCATACACGCTTTGCTCCCCAGCAAAACTTGTAAAGCTGATCCATAGCATCTTTAATATGGATGCGACCTTCAGTGCCAAATGCTTCATCTTGTGCTTCTTGGCTTTGATTTGCCCACCATGCAATAGTGTCGTCATTTGTAACCAGCCCAATATCGTGACAACTATCAAGATCTACCTTTACATAAAAGCTGTCCATTGCAGGTTCTTGAATATCTTTGCCAAACGGATCAAATTTTACTGCGCCGATCGTAAGAATGGCGGCATCCGTAGATGTCGCCAATGTTTCTAAGTCGATCATAATATCTGTATTTGCCATTTAAGTTCTTTCTTATTAATGAACTTATATTATAGCAAATAACACGATAAATGTCAATACAGTTTGGGCGGTAATGACTCTTTTGATAACTTCTTACGCCAACGAGCTTTAGCGGCACCTGCTTTGCGCTTGCGTTCAGTAGTTGGCTTTTCGTAGAACTCTTTTGAGCGCAATACATCTAGTGTACCTGCGTCTTCTACTTTTCGTTTAAAACGGCGCAGAGCTTGGTTAATGTTTTCGTTTTCTCTTACAGTAACTCCTGTGCCTTTTCGCTTATTCTGCATCATCAGTATCGTCTTCCTCTTCGTTATTTTGAAATTGATCAACAATCCAATCCAAGTTATAAATCCTATTCTTGCTAATAAGACCGTATGGTGTTGTGTCGTCTCTAGTTATATAGTGTGAATTAGGATGTGCCAGCATAAATGTGACAAACTTCTGTGTTATAGGATCACAGTTATCAACATCAATAATAACTACATCAACATTACCTGCTACACTTAACATCCAACTAATATCAGTTTCTTCATCGTCAAAGATGAAAACATTAATCTCATCTATGCAATGACTTAGGATTGTTTGAAACTGCTGTTTAACATGCAAACTTGGTTTAACTAACAAGTAGCTTAGGTTCAAATTAAACAACTTGTCTGGTGGTGTAATAACATTAATTTTACCTAGATTCATTATACCTTCTTTTTTATTCTTTGCCAAATTGAACTAGAGCTTTGTTCTGCATTTTGCACATACCCTAGTCCCTGGTCTTGACTGCCTGGTGCCCCGTGGAGTCCTTGGTCATGTAGCTCTTTTTTTTTGAACTTTCTGGTTCAATTACTTCGGTAAACTCTGGTCTAGTAAGATAGTCGCCGGGGCGTTCGATTTCTGCACTATGTCCGCTTGTTGGAGAATAAATCCAATCTACACCATTCCAAATATAGAACTTAGTTGTACCGTTTTGTTCAACGGAAAACTGTTGTCCCATAAATGGATTGGCTGGAAAAATGATGTTCTCTTGCGGATGATAAGTTTCAGCTACTGATTCTTTAACTTCTCTCGGAATACCTATTTCTTCATCCCGTGTTGCAACAGATTCTAATCTATCAACTGTTGTTTCCTCCGGCGCTGTTATATCACCCCCTAGTGCAGTCGACGGTGTGGTTTCGGGATTTGTTTCGTCTGTGTGTTCGTACTCGTATGTATCTTTTGGATGCTCTCCACCGTCGCGAAACAGAATTGTTTTAGGCAGTAGTGGTTCAGCTTTAACTGCATGGTCTGCTAGTTCAGCATTGATCTGATCTAGTTGGTCATCGGTAAGAGCTCCGTCGTCGGGCTCATACGCAGGCGCAGGTTGAGACTCTAACGGGTCATGCCCGTCTTTACGATTCCAACCAAAAGTCATCTGGGCGGCTAGCAACATAATAACTGCTAACGGGTCAAAAACTATAACAATTAAAATGATAACCCATGTAACGGCTTTTTCAAGCATGTTCTCATCAGTGTTGTCACCGTAGATAAACTTAGCAATGTATTTTAGTGGACCTACTTCTGCTTCAACTTTACGAACTTCTGCACGGATAGGAGCGGCTTCTTCGTTAAGTTGATTGATAAGTTTTTGCTCAGATGCAATTTCAGATTGAAGTCTAGTTCTTTCCTTTTGCTGTCCTCTGCGTATTGCAACAGCCTTGTCGGCACCCTTCTCGTCTTGGCTTCGACCCATAACTTGGTCTACAGCTTCGTCCATTTGTTTAAGTGCTTTACGGTTTGCTTCGATATTGTCTTTTGCTGTTTTAATCTTTTCGTCGTAGATTGCAATCTTGCTAGTAACATCGCCACTTACTAATGACTGGTCACTATGTGCTTTACTTAAGAAACCAAAAATACCCATCGAAGTGATAATCATCAAGACTACCACTGCAACAGTCATGTATGTTTTAAGTAGTGCAGGTGCTTTACTCCAGTTTGCTTTGAGCCAGCTAGCACAAACAAGTTTAGCAATCTCCAAGGCAGAACCCATGACAATGATGGGAATAACTGCCGCACTAAAGATAGCGGCAAGACCTACTACTGAGTAGTAGATCGCTACCGCACTAATAGTTAAACCTGTTAGGAGTAATAACCAAGCTAATATCATAATCTATATTTATTTGAAAACAATCAAGGCCAATAGAGCCGCTTGCACAAAGAATCCAAAACCGATAGTTACAATATTAAGTAGATCCTTTTGAATTGTTGCCTTAATGAAAAAGCAAAACAAGCCAGCCCAGCTAAACAATACCATATCAACCGGCGGCATCTTTTCAGTAAGGCCAGTTAATACGGCAACCATAGTAGGTATAGTTGCAAGGTGTAGTAACACTACTGCAATCCAACCCATTGTCTCTGCACTTACATGAGGTGCATGTTCTTTAATATTCTTAACCCATAGGTCAAGATCAAATAAGTCATGTACACCTTGTTTAATTTGTTCTTTATTCATAGTTGCCTCTTACTTGTAGAAAATGTGACGACCAATTTTAGTAACTCGTTCGCGATTCCATTTAGGATTCACATAGTCAGCATGATAATACAATGCGGACTTAACTGCGTCAATGCGGAATCCTTCCAATAGCACTTTCTTTGCTACTTCCATTGACTCAACATACACTGGACCATTCATTGGTCTCTTTAATGTTGCTTGGTCACAATACCAACTAAATTGGCATAGAACTTTTTCATAAACGATGTTCTTTTGGTAAACAACCTTGCAGATGTCGCTTGGGAAGTTTGGATTTTCTGCACGGTTAAGGGTAACCTGAGCTACTGCAACCTTGCCTTCAAAAGGTTCATAGCCTGCTTCATAGTAAATGTTACGAGCAAGACAATCTAATTGTTTTTGTCTCATATCTGCTGTAACAGGGCTCACTGACATGCGAGCTGATTTTAGGGTATCAATCTTGTAATTAATTGCTTTATACCCAATAACTGTAATCATTAGCACCGCTAATGCATACACTACTAACTTGATAATGCGTATCATCTTTTTCTCCTTTACGCTGGATGAGTCCTCGCTAGGGACACTTTAAAAACGGCTTCGATACATCTCCTCGTGCGTTAAAAGCCTACTGCTGTGGTACCTCAAACCTTTGAGGTACAATATATAGTTATCCTTATTTTCAGTCGGGAAAAACTATTACTTTTACTAAAAGTAGGCTTATCTACGCATTTTGGAGATTTCTACTGCGTCCTCATTGCTAAAAACCGGTACTGCGTTGCTCTTATGCATGGTTGCAATGCCTACAATGCTAGTACCAGTATAAACCTTTTCGGGCGATTTAGTTGCAACACCGCAAGAATCTTTGCTATTCAAACTAGCAATATGCGGAGTTTCTCTGCGATAAGGAGCCGATGCCTTGTATGTATCTGCACTCAGAGCCCTCGCTCGCTTTTTGTTTTCTTGCTCAACACCATGCTTTTTGAGCAACTCTTTCCAACTTTCTTCCAATTGTCTGGCCTTCCTTGCTTGTTCAGCATTACGGAATTTCTGCTTGCCTTTCTTCTTGCCAGTGGTACTAAGCCACGGACCTTCTAAATGCATTGTCATTACAAATCCTAATGTTTAACACAGTTGCTATTATAGCTTACTTCTTAGGATAGGTCAACTGATAATGAGCTCTAAATGGTTCAAACTTTGGATCAAGCCCGAACTGTTGTAATTTAGCCACTAGTTGAGTGTATTGGCTATCGGATAGATCGCCCCATGCACGAAAGTTAATGCTAGTCCATTTATGTGGTTTATGCTTTCCTAAGTTTTCCAAATAGCTAGCAAAGTCTTTCTTGAAAGTTTGGCTATCCCTAAGGTATGGACTAGCCCAATCTTGAAGTTCGTTTATTAAGAAATGATGTTTGTCTATTCCGCCGTTTGCTTCTGCCCAAAGTAGGTACAACATAAACTCACTTTTAAGTTTTGCTACTTTATTAAACCAGAAAGAAAAACCTAATAACGATCCCTGTCTGTTGATAAGCGACTCAACTAAAGATTTGTTTAAAAATATCGGAGTGCATATCGACATGCACATTTCTGGATAGTCAACGCTAAGTCCCAATTCGCTAGTATAGTCTTGCCAAGTGTCTTTTGGCATTGTCATGTTGCTTATCCTATAAAAGGATTTGCCATTTATCACATAGTCTGCCGGGTTAAATTCGCCGACTAGGAAGTTTTGACAGTCAACTACTAGATAGTTCTCGTCTTGTATTGCTGTGGCGATTGCTAATTTTAAAACTTGTTGAGTATCCCAGCCAGCCCACTTGTGGTACTTTGTGTTAGCCTTAGGGGAATTGAGTATGTCAAAATTACTTACTGGTATAACTGTTAACTTGTGTTTAGAATACAAGTGTTGAAACTTTGCAAACTCATTGTACCAGCCAGTTGTATCTAACTCGTTAACAATAATGTGTATGTCAGTGCTAGGTGCAAGATACTTGTAGATGCTTTGTGCTTGTAGCTCTAACAACTGAATATCTCTGTTGCAGGCTACAACAACTAACGGACAGGTCATACTCTAAAACTTTCACCGCAACCACAACGGTCGCGCTCGTTTGGATTGATAAACTTGAAGCCTTCGTTAAGTCCTTCTTTGGACCAATCAACTGTTAAGCCGTTAATGTAAGGGTCGTGTTTTTTATCAACTAACACAACAAAATCCGATTGTGCATAATTTGTAACACCTACTTCTGCTTCGTAGCTGTCTACATATTCTAGTACATAAGACAAACCAGAACACCCAGTGGTTTTTACACCAATGCGTATTCCGGCGCCCTTGCCTCTTTTTGCTAAGAGTTCTTTAATCTTTTGAGAAGCTAATTTTGTTACCGTAATCATATACGGTATTTAATTATTTTCCCGAAGCTTCTTTGCGAGAGTTCTTAACTGCTGTTACATCGTTACGAACTTCTTTGCATAACTTAGATAGTTCCTGTAAGTGCTTGCGAACACGAGTTCCTGCGGCACCAACTTCTTTATCGTAAAACTTTTCGAAGTCACCTTCCATTGCTTCTACGATTGCTGTAAATTCTTGGAATCTATTATTAGCCATTTACTTTCTCCTTTGTAATAATTTCGTAAATCTCTTTCCAGTTTTTAACTACTGGATACGGACAATTATGATGCATGTTATGTCCGTGTTCTACCAACAAACTACTTAGCCCCAGCTTGTGGCCTACATCGGCGTTTTGTGGCTTGTCTTCAATCCACCAAAGTCCAGAATCCTTATATGGTTCAAGGGCTTGGTCTTTGTCTGCGCCAGTATCTAAACAAATAACACTTTCGATAGCGTTGCCAAATATCTTACGCAAGTTCATATCGCGCAATCTTTGGGCATCTTTGTCTAGGCTCAAGCTAGTAATAACTCTAAATCGGTACCCATGTTCTTCGTGTAATCTCTTAACATAGTAAGTAGAATCACGAAGTGCTGGTAGGAAGCCAATTGCGGCAGATTCGTTAAACTGCTTAACTACCTTTTTGGCATTGTCTTGAGTTAGTTCGTTGTAGTGGTGGTGCAAGTAATAACTAGTCTTTGCACCTTCTTTGATTGTGTAGCCTTTTTCTTGCATCCAGACTGAGAATGCCCATTCCCAGTCTAGTAGTACACCGTCTGCGTCTGTAAGTATGAGTTTTTTCATACTACAATGTTAGCATAGTTTGTCAAAAAGGTCAACCAATTTGGCTTATACCAATTTGATTCCAGTTGTAGATTGGATAAATTGATCTGCAAAAGTTTTGTCTGTTGCTTCTGCTACTGTCACTGTTTGCTTCAAAAGTTTGATTTCTTTATCTGGGTGTACAGTAAACAAGTATGGCATTAGACCCGGGCCTTGCTGTCCCATACCGATAACCATCGGCTTTGATAATTTGTAGTATGTGTCTGTTTCTTCTACTAACTTTGCAACAATTTCTTCACCGCTAGTTAGTTTAAGGGTGATAACTTCACCTTGTGTTACGCCTTTGTCAATTAACATATTATACCTTTTGTAAGTGTGTTCTAAGTTCTGTAAACCCGCCTATTAATTTATCATCTAAGAAAATCTGCGGTAAAGTTCTGGCCGTTGGTACAGCTTCTAAGAGCTGTTCCTTTGTCCATGTTCCTTGTGTAATATTTCTTTCTTCATATTCAATACCCTTTGATCCAAGCAAGTTTTTAGCTTGAACGCAAAATGGGCACTGATCTTTACTCCATACTATTGCTTTCATTTTATGTCCTTTTATAGTGCTGGTAATTCATCGTAGTCGATTGCATCGCTCATAACTCCGATAACATAGTTAGTTGATTCGTTTTCTTGTAAGGCAGTTTGTTTTTTGCTTGTATCACTGTGCTTGTTAAACCAAGGAATGGGAGTAGTTTTTGGAGCAGGGTTCCAATACTTGATACCAATATCCTTTAGTGCGCCAACTGCTGTGTAGTCAACAAAGTCTTTAAGGATGTTTGCGTTAAGACCAATAACTGGACCTTTCTTGAACAAATATTCTGCCCATGCTTTTTCTTCTGCAATAACATCACGATAAATCTGTAGTACTTCTTCCTGGCATTCTTGCGCTATCTTAGCAAAGCGAGGATCTTCCTTAACAACTTGATTGATCAGCCAAGCTGTCCAACCCTTGTGTAGCAATTCGTCTTGTAGAATCAAGCTGATAATGTTACCATTGCCAATAAAGATTTTGTTCTCAACCATAGCTAGACTTGTAGCAAATGATACCATAAAACGGAATGCTTCTAGTGCGTAACTTGCGTGTAGTGCTAGATAAATGGCTTTAATGTGTTCATCTTCACTGACCATGAACTTATCGGCTTCTTTTACACAATTAATCTGATGTAGTTGATCATAATACTTGCCAACGCTTGAAGCCATGTCAACAATCTCTTTAGTGTCATGGATCGTGTTAAACACATCCTTTGGTACATTGTAGATGTTACGAATAATATGGCTGTAACTACGACTATGAATATTTGTTTCGAAGAAGGTCCAGTTGTAGACCAGAGCTTCTAGTTCTGGTAGACTTACGACCGGAGTAAAGATTTGACTTGGGCCGCGGCCTTGCAAACTGTCAAGAGCAGTTTGGCGAAGCAGGTTACTAGTGAAGATGTGTTTAACTGCATCCGATGCATCCTTAAAGTCTTGTGCGTCTTTTGTTAACGAGATTTCTTCAGGAACCCAGAAGAAACCACGGGCAGTCTTTTCAAAGTCTGCAATTTTATTGTATTTGACTTCTTCAAATCGTTGGATAGTAACAGGCCCGGCTGGGTCCAAGAACATCTTACGACTAAGGTAGTCTGTCTTTGTGTTTAAGTTATATTGTTGTTTACTCATTAATAATTTCCTGACGCAAGTACTATCTTGCAAATATGTTCTAGTCGTTCGATATGCTCGTATGCTCGCCACGGACTAGTATCGATTGCTACAACGCCGTGTCCTTTAATACCGACAATATCAAAAGCAATGTTACCGTTATTATCTAATTGTAACTTCTCAAAGCACTGATTTGCAAGTTCTTGGCTAATCGGTGGAACATCTCCTACATTTGATGCTACCTTTGTATAACGATTAAGTTCTGGAAACGCATCGCTGATGGTGCGCAAATCAATACCGGCATGCATGGCCGCAACACAGTATGTTGGATGAACATGTACTACTACACGGACATCGTCTTTATGTTGACCCATTTCTTTTTGCAAGCCAAAGTGTAAAGGAATCTCCCCACTAGGCCTTAAGTTTGAACTAATGTCTGTGTATGGTACGTCTTCCCAATTATAATTAAACGCCGCTGTTCCGTAACCACTATGGATACTACGATGTATTTTAATCTTTTTAAATTGATCTGGTTGTAGAGTTTGCTTACGAATGCCACTCGGCGTAATGTAAAAATGATCACGGTCGTGATGACGAATACTTACATTACCATCACGACTAGTAATCCAATTACGCTTATAAGCATCTACCATAATATCACATATTGTTTCTAACATATCAAATCCTTATAATGTCCAACCTCTTACAAATGGCTTGTCTCTTTCTTGGCCGCCTTCGGAATAGTATCTGCCTGGCGGTAATCCACATGCTTTTCTAGACAAGTCTATAATCATTATCAAACGCCAATCATTAGAATAGTTGTGAGCACTATGCAAATACTGATTATTAAATCCAAATATATCAGTCCACTCAACTTCTTGCCCTTGGACTTCTAGAAAGATATCGCCCGATGGAATAATCAACGGCAAATGAATACGAATGTATTCACCTTCGATGTTCTCTGGGCCAACATGTCGTTGTAATATACTGTAAGGTCCAATAGCACTATACACTAAACCAAACAAGTCATCACGATAATCATCTAACAGTTGCATTGCAGTTGGATACTTTACTGCATCTTCGTTAGAAATCTGTTCGTCAACAACTACATTACCTTGTTGTTTAACTAGATTACGAATGCCAACACTCTTCCATGCTTCAAAGTTAGTTGACCATTTAAGAGTTTCCGGGTCACGAGTAACTAACATGCCCTCAGCTTGCGACATTGCAGTATCATCATAGTGCTTAGGATCAACTGAGTTCTCCGACTGGGCTAGTACAGCATCTGGCAAGTTTGAAAATCCTGCCATGTAGTCACGGACTAGGCCATCTCGATATTCTAGTAGTTTATCAAATATTGCTAGTTCATGTCTCTGCCATACTAACTGCTCTGTCATAGCTTGCAAGCCTCGCAGTCTTCTTCAATCTCAACTTCTACATAGTTTTGGGCAACACTAGTAACTAAGTCTTCTTTCATCTTAGATCCGGCTTTGTTAATTAAACTGTAGTAGAAAGTTTTTATCCCCCACATTTGTGCTTGCATTAAATTCTTAGCAATTAATGTAGTTGGTACTTTGCGATCTGCAAAGTGCGCAGGATTATAGAATGTGTTTGTTGAAATACTTTGGTCAACATAGGCTTGCAAGACTGCACTAGTTTTTAGATAAGCTAGGCAATCTGTTTGTTCCCACATTAGTTGATATTTGTTCTTGAGCTTGTGATACTCAGGGACAACTTGTGTAAAGGAACCTGCTTTGCTTTCCTTAGTTGAAATAAGCGACATAGGCATTTCAATGCCATTAGTACTGTTAATAACAACACTGGAACTTTCAACAGGAGCAAT
>JACCEB010994132.1_pt1 | contig 26867 bp, 20 predicted proteins | sample 7454761 | NCBI WGS metagenome assembly JACCEB01 (sample SAMN15323454, study PRJNA562643) | freshwater metagenome | isolation source: river surface water | place: USA:Blue River Watershed | collected 2017-08-18
TAAACATACGGGTATTTACATTAAGTTTATAAAATTTTAAGGTAAATAAACTTAGAAAGTATTAGATACACTCATCTTTGGAGTTAACAATGGCAAGAAAAGACGTTAATATTGGTTTAACAGGTAACGACGGAACAGGTGATAGCATACGTGATGCGTTTGCTAAAGTAAATTCAAATTTCCAAGAGCTTTACGCAAGTCAAGGTTTAGAAGCGGGTTTAACCTTCGATAACCTTGTAGACGTTATTAAGCCTCTAAGACCTAACACAGTGTTGGGCTTAGATAGTTTAGGAAAAACTGTTGTCAGTCGAGATTTAGAAGCATCAACTGGTGTTAGTATTGATACCACTAGTGATCCTTCAAAAATTATATTCAGTATTGCCAACGTACAAATACGTCAAGACCCTAACCCAACACTGTCAAATAACTTAGACGCAGGCGGATTTAAGTTAAGTGCTTTGGGAGATCCTACTACTGACCAAGATGCTGTCACACGTAAGTGGGTTTATCAGAATTTCCTAAACAGAGACAACATTGACAAGCTAGGCACAGTTGACTTAACTGCTGGTAGCGTCATGCGTCAAAACTTTAAAATTAGCCCAACCCCAGATAACGGCATTATAAACGCTGGCAATAAAGTAATTAATCTAATTGGTAGCGATGGTGTAAGTCCAAAAAATGATGTATTTTTAAAGTTCCAAGCCACACACCCTGCTCATGCTACTAGAAAAGAATATGTAGATAGCAAACTATCCTTACAAGGTACAGAAACACTAGATCCAGCAACTGGCTTTGTAAACAAGGGCATGGGTATTATGACTGGCCCACTAATCTTAAATGATCACCCTGGTGAATATGTGGGAATTGACAGACACCCAGATGGCACACTGTTTGTACAAGATGACTACCGTGCAGCCACAAGAGGATATGTTGATTCAAAAACTTATTCGTCTGCAGGTAACATTTATGTTAGTACCAAAGGTAATGACGATATGTGGGATTTTGCCAACGATAGGCCAAATCCAGATTATGGTTATCCAGAAGAGGAAGTGGGACGCAGTTGGAGCAAGGCGTTTAAATCATTAAATGCCGCATGTAGATATGCTAAGAGAATTATTGATAGAATAAATTTACAAAATATTCCTTATCAAATTGACCCAATTCAAGTATCCAGAGTTGAACCACCATTTAATCCTAGCACAGAACCAAAAACTCGTGTGCGTGTGAGCTTACAAAATCACGGATATGTAGATGGCGACTACGTACAAGTAAGTGGCGCAATACTAGGATCTTTAGATACTAGAAATATGAATGGCATTCACAGAGTTAATGCTCTTGATGCCAACAACTTTGAACTTGATTTAAAATCACTGGTAACATGGCCTAGACCAGAAGTAGCACCAAACACAAAAATTTTAATTTCTTTAGCTAACAAAAAAGATGGTCCTTACAGTACTATTTCTAAAGTTGACTTTGGCTTTAGAGGTTTCTTTGTTCCAAAACCAGAAATTACAATTATGGTTGAGTCAGGTGTTTATTTTGAAGAAGCGCCTATTGCTGTTCCACCAAACGTTGCTATCAAAGGTGACGAATTTAGAAGAACCCTAATACGACCAAAACAAGGTCCAGTTGACTCAGCTAGAACACAAGAAATTAAATTTGTTCGTGGCGATCGCAGTCAGTCGGCCACTTTCTGGTATAATACACACTACTATCATCAACTAGCAAGGTCAGTTGGAACAACTAACGTAGCTGGCAGCACTAAATTAGAAATCAAGAACAGTGCATATCGTCCTAAGAGTGGCATGAGATTTATTGTTGGCTCTACTGGCGGTGTTCCCAATGTTTATAGAGTTGGTAGAGAAGTAAACATTGTTTACAAAGAACCTAATCCAGATTTAAACATTGCCACTGGAACTTATATTATGGACATTGTTGACGAAAATGGTGACTTAAAACCATTAGGTCAATCTATTCCAGATTCCACTACAATTGAGTTCTTCTTAGACAACGAGCACTGCGATTGCTTGTTAGTAGCAGATGCTTTTCAATTACGTAACATAACTATTTTAGGATTTAAAGGCTTTGCAATGGCCTTTGATCCATCAAGACAAATTAAAACACGTTCTCCATACGCACAAGTTGGTGCTGTATTTGCTGGAGAAGGTGGTGGTGGTCAGTTAGTTGACGGTATGGCAGGTAACCAAGTATGTTATGTTTTAGATACTAGTTACACTGATCCTTTCACTGGCACACAAGGTGCTAGTGGTCTCAAGTTAACTGTTACAGGTCTTGTACGAACACCTGAAACTCCAAACACATTCTTCTTATCTAAGAAGAAATATGTTATTATTGACACTACAGCTCCAGATGCTAACGGAACTGCAACACTAACATTAAGCAGTACAACACCAATTGAAGTTGACGATACATATCTTCCTGCAGGATTTATTCCAAATGGCACACAGATATTAATTGAAACTGCTGGTAACCGTTCTATGTTGTCCAACGACTTCACTATGATTAACGATTTAGGTTATGGTGTTGTTTGTGATAACAACGGTGTGTCAGAAGCAGTTAGCCAGTTCACATACTATTGCCGAGCAAGTTACCTATCTAGAGCAGGTGGCCAAATACGTTCTGTTACAGGTTCAAGCTGTTATGGTATTATTGGTCTACAGTCAGAGGGTAGTGATCCAAACGAAGCTATTCAAATAGGACGCATTAAAACAGACATTGGTAACATAATGACTGTTTACATTGACGATCCTACATCTGAAGCAAACGTTGGTGCTGTTGGATTTACTATTGGTGGATTAACTAGTCCCCCAATTCGTAACGCAACATTTAAATTAACCAAGCACGAGTTACCAATTAAAAATATCGCTCGAGCAAGACTAAGCGGTGGATCATTAACTACTGGTCCACTAATTGTCACAACATTCTACAATCATCCGTTTAAAACAGGTGATAGCGTACAAATGGTCAGTATTAAAGGTCTTCAACTACCAGCAATACCTCCAAGTACTACACCTAGAACAACAGACATTGATGGTCAAACATTTATCATTACAGTAACTGGTGACAAGAGTTTTACTCTAAATGATACTGAAAGTACTGATTATATAAATGACTTAGGCGCCTATGCTTTTGCTGATCTACCAGCTAGAGCAATTTCCAACTTATTGCCTAACTCACAAGACATTGTATACTCTATCAAAGGCGATCCTAATCCAATTAACATAACTGGTAAAGCACGTTTTGATGGAGTGGCTAACGAAAATTCGTCAGGTCAAAATATATTAAAATTACAACAACTAGAAAGACCCGCTGTTGTTGGAATGAGAACGATAATTGATGATCTTGAATATACCGTAACCGCAGTTTCACAAAAAGAAGTTACGTTTAAGCCATCACCAAGACCAGCACCCACTGGTGACAACGATAACAAGATTGGTGCGACGACCATTTATATCTATACTACAACAGATATAACCACTGGTGCTATTAGTGGTACTACCCTAACCGCAACCAATTTGTCTAGTAGAAATATTGGACAGTTAGTTACTGGTACTGCTGTTGCTCCAAATACATTTATTATTGCTGTATCTAGTCCTACAACTGCAACAGTTTCTGTTAGTCAAACAATTACTAACAGAACATTAGAGTTAAGCTGGGTACCAAAAGCTGGTTGGACTTTCCAACATTTAGATACCAACATGGGGTTGTTATTAAATTATGATAGATATACTATAATTAATACACCAACATATGATGCTGGTTCTAACAGATGGGCAGTGGACTTAGACGTTCCTCTTACTGTTAATATGCAGAATCAGGAAGCTACTGGTCAAAAGACACGTGTTGACGGCATTTGGGACGTTACCTTAAATTATGATTTAGGGATCACCATTCTAGATACCCCAACTCCTCAACAATTTACATTTACTAATTCATATTGGGCCATCAGTCTTGATCCAGCTTTGGCTAACTCTATTCCAACATATTTGGATGGCTTTAACAAACCTCAAGCATTCCCAATTAATCTATATCAACAAAAAACAATTAGTGTAAGTCAAATTTTAAACAGACCTGCAATTATTAACAGTTCTGCATTAAGATTCTCTTCTTCTAATTATGACCCAAGTATCTATAGAATTTTAGGTAAAACAGCCAATGGCGGTATTACTAAAGATAGATATGCTATTACATCAACAGTTAATCCTTTAACTGGCTTTAATGTAAATGCAACGCAAAAAATATTGGCTAACAAAGAATGGATCAAAGCTGAGACCATTGCATATCTAGCCACTATCTATCCTAAATTCCAATATGAAACATCAACTTGTGCAAGAGACGTAGGTTACATTATTGATGCAGTTGTATATGATTTAACATATGGCGGTAACGTTAGAAGTCGTGCGGCTGGTGTAAGTTACTATCAGCAAGGAAATCCAAGTGCGGCATTAGTATTAAGTCAGCAAAAAGCTGAAACTATTGATGCAATTAACTTTGCTACCACAGCGGCGCAAACTGCTCTAAATCAATATACTGGTGCAACTTCACCACAATTACAACTTCCATACAGAGGAAGTAATTTAAACGGTGTAGCACAACTTATTGCTAACAAGACATTTATACAAGAAGAAGTAATTGCGTTCTTAGCACAATCATATCCTGGCTTTAACTATGATGAAGACAAATGTCGTAGAGACGTTGGGTTAATTGTTAACGCTGTGTTGGATGACGTTATTTTAGGAACCAACTACAGAACAGTGACTGCTGGTCTTGCATATATTAGAAGTTACTCAAGTAATGTAACAACACTACAAAAAACACAGACCATTGCAGGCATTAACAAAGCTAGAGATTTAGTTAATGCATTAATAACTGATTTGGACACACAAACAGCCATCAGTGCAAACATGGCAATTGTTACAAGTATTATTAATGCTGTAAATGCAAACGCGGCTCCATCTCTAACATTTAGTGATCCATTGAACACAAACAGTGGAATTATTAATGCACACGATGTTTTACGTGCCAATAGAACATTTATTCAAAATGAAATAGTTGCCTACATTAATGAAAACTTTGTTGGCTATACTTATTCACCCGCTGTACAAACTAAGTGCGAAAGAGATCTTGGTTATATAATTGATGCAATTGGCTACGATTTAGCATTGGGTACAAACTTTAATGCAGTGGTACAAGGCCGAGCATATCAAAGAGCCAATAGTGCTTATGTGACTTCTGAACAGAAAGTTCAAACACTTGCTGGAATGAGAAAGGCCAAGTCATTGGTACTTGAGTCAGTAAGTGCAGATCCTCTAGCAGTTCTAAGAGCAACACAAGGTTTTGATACAGTGATTGACATGTTCCTAAATGGAACAAATACTGCGATTGTTTGGAGTGATCCAATAGGCGTAAGTGCTTCTAGTTTAAATGCTAGAAACCAATTAATCAACAACAGAACATTTATTCAAGATGAAATTGTTGCGTATGTTAACGCCAATAATCCTCCTGCAGGCATTGACACAGAAATTTGTGGTCGTGATGCTGGTTATATTGTTGATGCATTGTGTTATGATGTTGTATATGGCGGAAATAGTGCGTCAATAGTAGCAGCCGAAGCATACTTTGTTGGCACTAACGCAGTTATTTCAAACAGTGGTGAAATTAATGCCACAGTGGCTGCTTGGACTAGACTACAAAACGTTGTATCTGATGTTATACAAGGAATTACAGTAACTCCTTCAGTAGGTAATACTACTACTCAAGATACTAGTGGCAGTGTTGCTACTGCTTCAGAAGCTAGTTTCTTAAGTTCAAGAGTTCAAATTATTAAAGATGTTATTACCGCAGTAACGTTAAGTGTCTTGCCAGCCACAATCAATCCAAGTGCAAGTTGGGCAAGCTCAAGTTTACAAACTGCACAAAGTGATTTAGATACTGATAAGCCAGCAATCCTTACTGCTACATCAACTTATCTATCTGATGCATTTAGCGGATTTACATATAACTCTGCAACTTGTTCATGAGATGTAGGTTATGTTGTTGATGCAATGTCCTATGACATATTATATGGCGGAAACAGTCAAACTGTTTCGGCAGCAAACTCTTACTATCTTGGAGCACAAATTTATGTTCCAGACCAAGAAGAAGTTACAGCGTTTACATATGAATATCTAAAAGACATTGTACAAGATATTATACAAAATATTGCCATTACGCCTACAACAGGAAACACTTCAACTCAAGATACCAGTTTAACTGCTGGATCATCGGCGGCGGCTCTTGCGGCATCAAACTTAACACAAATATTTGTTGATGTAATTAGATCTGGCGTTGTTTCAGCTCCTACTTCTATACCACCAACATTATCTAATGGTGTTAACTTTGCCGCAAAAGGTTCTCAAAGAGTACTCATACTACAAAGCGAAGAAGCAATTAAGAACGGTGTAATCACTTTCCTTAACGCTACTTATGCTGGAGGATTCCAATATAATCAAACTACATGTAGAAGAGACGTAGGATTGATAATTGATGCCATTGCTTACGACTTAGAATATGGTGGCAACGTTGCAAGTAGAACTGCTGGCTTAGAATATTATAATGGAACAGCAAGTGCGGCTTATGTTCTAGCTAACCAAAAGTCACAGACTATTGCGGCATTGAATAGAGCATCCGCAGTCGCACAACAAGTTGTCTTAGAAGTTCCAGTAACAAGAACAACAGGAAATAATGAAGTTCAAAATACGTCTGGAACCCCTGGTGTTGCAGGCGTTGACAACGCTCGTGTATTAGAATTGATGACTATTGTAACAAATATCATACAAAACGGTTCTAGTGCGGCTCCAACTAGAGAATTAGGAATTAGAAGAACTTACCAAGATCCTTTAGATCCTGATTATGTTCCACAAAGTATTGACAGTGGTGTTGTTGCTGAAGCTGGTGCGGCTCTTGCCGTACAAGGTTTGATGAACCAAATTACAGCTATTATTGAATTTGGCACCACTGGCGGACACATAGTTGTACAACAACAAGTATTAGACACTTTACAGTCAATTGATTTCCCACCAACTGCCACTTCATTGCAGTATGGCGCAGTATTAAAGGGTCCTGGAATACCAAAAGCAGGTGATCCAGGTGTTGCTGAAGATACATTTATTAGAACAGTAACTCAACTTTTTGATGCTAATCAAAATACTATTGGCTATAGAGCTAGAATAAGTGCTATCATCACACAAGCAATACCTGCAGGAACTGAAATTTCGGTAACTGGTCCTGGTAGTGATTACTTGTTTGACTTAAACACTGCTTTAGATAATAGACACTTGGCTGGAGATGTAATTGGTATTACAACTACATTCTCAACAGTACGTGCAACTGGTCATGATTTCTTGAACGTTGGTGCAGGTGGTTATGATGATTCTAACTATCCTAACAACGTTTATGGACCTCCAGTTAATACACCAAGTTCAGGATCACTAGTAAAAGAAGTTGGCACTGGTCGTGTGTTCCACGTAAGTACTGACCAAGATGGTAACTTTAGAGTTGGTAGTTATTTCAACGTAAACCAAGGCGATGGTTCCGTAAGTATTTCAGCTAAGATTGGTCTTACTGCTGTTACAGCATTAAGTTTCTTAACTGGTGCTTCAGTCAACCAGTTCTCTACAGATACTAAACTTGATGATAACAGTGATAACATTGTATCAACACAACGAGCAATCAAAACTTATATTAATAGTTTAATTAATGGTAGGTTTGAAATTGATAACACTGACACACCACAAAGAGGTCTTTTAAGACTAGACGGTGACAGTGTCATGGTTGGCAATTTGGACATGGGTGTTAATACTATTGAAAGACTAGACAACAGTCCAAATAATGACGGCGGTGTTAACAGAAAATATGTGGATAACGTATTTGCTGGTGGTTTAATCAACTATGACGGTTCTTTTGAAATTGAAACTACAGGAAGAAGAACTGATGTACTAGCATTTACAATGATTGCTGATGACACTTCTGTTGGAGGTGTACCAAATAATAAAGGTGGTATTGATCTTAACACAAACAAAATTTTAAGATTAAAAGCACCAACACAATCAACAGATGCCGCAAACAAAGAATATGTAGATCAAACTATCGCTACTGGCGGTGTTAGAACTGGTTGGAGCGGATTCACTTTATCCAACACTACCATAAGAAATACTGTTACAAGTGTTAGTATGCAGAACAATGGTGGCGGATATACTGTTCCTCCAGTAGTAGTATTCTACTCAACTAGTGGTACAGGTGCTGCCGCAAGAGCAGTATTAACAGCTGGTAGTGGAGCAAGAAGTGTCAATAACATTATTGTTGACAGTGGTGGTTATGGTTACACTGAAGCACCAATAATAATAATTGGTGGAAGTGTTGCCAGCGTTACAGTTACCAACAGTGGTACTGGATATAGCGGAACTCCAACAATACAGTTTAGTAACCCAACAGTATTAGGTGGGGTACGAGCCACTGGTTATGTGGTCATGCAAGGCACTGGTGTAAACCAGATTATTAATAGAGTAGTAATTACTAATGCAGGTGCAGGTTACTCAGCTCCTCCTACAATTACTATAACAGGTGGCGGAATTCCTAGTGTACCAGCCGTACTTACTTCAGTACTACAAGGAGGTTCTGGTGCAACTGCTGTTGCTAGTATCACCGCTACTCCAAGAAATATTGATTTAAATGGTAACAAGGTTACTGGTTCAGCAGATCCAACTGCTAATTCTGATTTAGTAACACTAAACTATTTTAACACTAAAAACTTTGTTGGTGAAATAGCTGATGTAACTATTACTGGAACACCTGCAAGTGGTGATATATTGGTATTCACTGGAACTACTCCAACAGGTAGTAAAGGTGCAATGGTTAATGCATCTATTGCTGGTGGAAGTGATGTATCATTTACTAGATCCACAAATAGCGTTACTATTAGCATCAAGACCGGTGTTATTGATGACGGAATGGTCAAAGCCAATGCTAATATTCAACAGAGTAAGATAGCGTTAAACAAAGCTGGCGGAGTAGCAGAAGGTACTGTACCAGCTGCCAGCAACTTTGGTATTGCCGCAGTTAACAATGTTGAATTTGTTAGCGACAATGGATTTATAAGACTTCGCCAGTCTGAAAATAAAAATACTGGTGTTCGTTTAGATAGAATACAACAAATTAGTAACTACAGACTTTTAGGTAGATACAATACAACTGAAAGTGAAACATCAACAGGTACTATTACAGAAGTCCCTGTTAATGATTTGAAGAATCTGTTAGGTCTAAGTTCAAGTTCAGTTCAAGTATTGATCAGTGACGACATTTTAGGCGGTAGACAAGTTGACACTGGTACTGCATTAAGTCCAAGTCTAGCAACTAACTGGAACGGTAGTGTATCTTACGGTGCGTTATTAAGACGTGGCGGTGAGATGATAGGTAAAATAGTGATGACCGATTCTGGCGGCTTGCCAGCAGGTGATCCTGGTATTACCCCAATCATCGGTGTTAAGGCTGGATTAGGTGATAAACTAGACATTGGTAGTAGTGGATTAAGATTTAGAAACATTTACTCTAAGAATTATTATGGTGACGTTTTCCAAGGAACTACATTTGGTAGTGCAACTGCACCAACTTCACAAGGTGGTGGAGCAGTGTTCAATGGTACAGCAACTTACGCTGGAAGCTCTGGAGCACTACAATTTGGTTTAGATGGCACTGGTGTTGGCAGTGGTGACATTGCTATTAGAGCTGGCGCAAATAGCGTAACATTTAATGGTAGTCAAGCATGTACTATTAGTATATTAGCTGATTCAACTTCAACTTCTAATAGTATTGTTAGACGTACTAGTGACCAACACATTAATGCAGTTCAGTTTAATGGAGCATTAAATGGTTTGGCAGCGTCTGCTAGTGCTTTAAGATCTGGTACAACTGACTACGCACCAAGCGATACTGCAAGTAGTAATAATACTATTCCAGTTCGTATTAACGGTGTCATTAGAGCAACCACATTTGAAGGTAAGGCAACAAGTGCAAACTACGCTGACTTAGCGGAAAATTACCAAGCTGATGCCGCATACGAACCAGGAACTGTCCTAGAGTTTGGTGGAGAATTTGAAGTAACTATTGCTGAAGACGAAACACGTAGAGTTGCAGGTGTAGTTTCTACTAATCCTGCTCACTTGATGAACACACAGCTTACTGGTGATAATGTAGTAGCGTTGGCACTACAAGGTCGTGTTCCTTGTAAAGTTAGAGGAAAAATACGTAAAGGTGATCTAATGGTCAGTGGTGGCGGTGGTTATGCACGACCAACACAGGATCCTAAGATTGGAACTATTATTGGTAAGGCACTAGAGAACTTTGACGGGGTCGAAGGTGTAATTGAAATAGTAGTAGGAAGACTGTAATTGATCATAGATTTATAAAACGGTAAATAATAGAAACGGGAAGAAAAATGCCAATTCAATACGTAAACATCGGAACAAACCCAAATGACGGTACAGGCGATGATCTAAGATCAGCCTTTTTGAAAGTAAATGATAACTTTCAATTTCTAGCATCAATAGGCGGAGAAACCAACGTTGGTGCAAACTTAGGGGGCGGTAGCGGACAAGTTTACGCAGGCAAAACTAACGAAACACTAAATTTTAGATCTATTGCTGGTGACGTTGGTTCAGGTATAACTGTCAATCAATCAGGCAATGTAATCACAATTTCTAGCACATTTAGTACTCCCGCATCTATTACAAAATTAGTTTCTGAAGACAATAACGGAGTGTTCTTAACGACTTCTCCTGGTGCTGAGTTTAGATTTAACGGAACTGGTGGTGTCACTACCAGTCTTAACGCCAATGTACTTACTATTGATGGACAATTTAGTCTAATACAAGACACACTGCCATTATTAGGCGGAAACTTGGACTTGAACGGTAGTAACATTGGTGGCTTGGGAAATATTTCAATTACAGGAAATATTACTTCAGATAATTTGACCGTGGGCAGAGTTTTAACTCCTGGCATATATCCTGGCGTGGCCACAGTTAATGGATCGCTAACTGTATTAGGAAATACTAGTTTACAAGCAGTTACAGCTACAACAATTACAACCAATAACACAATAACCGCTCCTGGCTTCACAGCCACTAGTGGTGCATTTACTGGAAATTTAACTGGTAATAGTACTGGAACACATTACGGAAACGTAGCATTAAAAGTAGTTGATCCACTTGATCCAAACTATCCAGAAATAGTTGTTGTTGATGCAGATACACAAACAATCACTGGTAGCCATTTTGGATCATTTAGTGGAGATTTAACTGGAAATATTATTACTGGTGGATTAGGTTTAAACGGTAATTTTATCAGTGGTGAAGGTAACATACAAGTTACTGGGTCTTTAACTCCAACAACTACAATGCCATTGCAAGTAGATGGAAGATTTCATGGTGGTGACGCTCCGCCAGGGGTAGCTCCAATTGCAAGTCAAGGTCCAGTTGCGGCCACGTTAACAATGAGACAACAACCTTTTGGTTTCTCAGAACCATTGAGGTTAAAAACAACCAGTGTTAATGGAAGTAATTCATTGCCTCTAGGTCCAGGAATTAGATTTGAGTCGGTCAATGTAATTGACCCTACTGACGTTTTAACTTATGATCCATTAAATCCTCCAACACAACCAGAGTATGTACTTCATGGTTATATTGGTGTTCTAGTTTATGACAATGGTGTTGACACTGACACAACTACTAGTGCGTTTGTTGCTAGAGTTAGGTCAAATGATACTGATTATACACGAGATGTTATTATTGCTCGAGGAAACGGTAGAACAAGTATTTCTAATATAGATATCAGTGATTCTATTATTAGTCCAAAATTTGACGGGCTTGTTGGTGGTGGAACTGGAACAATCCCATTTGATTTAGTATTAAAAAATGATTCTGCAAGTAATTATATTAACTTTTATGGAAGTTTTGACCCTGCGTTTCCTGAAGAAGGACGAGCAACAGGTCCAGGCGGAACAGGATATAGTTTTCCAAAAACCATTGGAGCTCCTGGAGAAGTATTAACAGTACAACTTGGAACTAATCTATTAGCTTGGACAGTCCCAGGTGGCGGTGGAGGTGGAGGTGGCAGTACAACATTATTGAACCTCACCGATGTTCCTGACAGTTATGCTACACATGCTGGGAAACTTTTAAGAGTTAAATCAACTAGCGACGGTATTGAATTTGTAGATAGCTTTGAAGCCACTGTAACAGGTGAATTAATTGGAAATGCTAGTACTGCTACTGCTTTAGAAACTGCTAGAACTATCAATGGATTTACATTTGATGGTACACAAAATATTACCATTGACACAAGACAAATAGAAGAACTTCGTCAAGAAGCGTTTAATGCAACTGTGCCTGGTAGCGGTGGTTCAACTGTTTCTACTATTGTTATCACAATGTTGGAATCTAGCTTGACTGTCAATGCTGGAGAACCTTTAACTAATCAAGGTGCTAGAAAATTCCGCACAGGCATGCAGATCAAAGGCACGCAAATCAGCAATCCAGTAATCACTAATATTGCTTTGACTGGAGGTTCAACTCCTACTCCAGATAATGATAGAACTGTTGAATTAACAGTAACATTTGATTCTCAAGTAGTCAATGCTGAAAGTGGACTTACCATTACTGGCGAAGTAGAAAATCAATGGTTTAATGATAACAAAGTTAGATCGGCATTTAGCGTAAGTCCTGGAAGTGCTTTAAGTTATACTAGCTCTTTAGGTCTATTCACTCTTAATGATTCAGTTTCTAGTATTAATAACACACTTGTTAAAAGAAATGGCAGTGGTGAAGTTTATTTAGACAGAGTATTCATAAGCGAAATAAGCAAAAATTCAGGCGATGCTGCCATTGTTTTAAACAGCGAGTTAAGCACCTCTTCAACTATTACTTCAACAAACGATATCACTACTACTGGTACAGTAAGTGCAGGGTTTTTAACATTAACAGGAACTGGTAATCAAACTATTAGTTCAACTGCTAAGATTATACTGAACCCAGGTACTACTGTAGACATGAGTAATAAGAAAATTATTAATCTTTCTACAGTTGCTCCTACAGCTGATGGAGATGCTGCCAGCAAAAAATATGTTGATGACGAAACAGCCAGTGTGTTCAATGCTAGTTTCCAAGAGCTACCTATAGCAGGTGATAGCGGTGGAACACTCAACGTACAACGTAGTGCAATACTTACAGTGGCAGGAAGTACCAATATTTCCACTACTACAACTGGTACTGGTGTTCAAGTTAACTTAAAGAGCACTATATCTGGAATCACAGTTAGTGGCAACTTACCAGTCACTGGTAACGTAACAAGTACAGGCGGATTTGTTCGAGGCGGCAACGTTAAAATTGATGCCAACGCTGTTACACAAACTGTTAATGGAAGTGATTTAAATCTTGTTCCTGGTGGCAGTGGTGGCGCAGTAGTAGTGACCAGTAGTGACTTAAAATTAGTCAATAGTAGACTATGGTTAAATGGTTCTGATACAATGGAATTTCCGTCTAACACATTAGAACAATCAATTACGTTAGTTACACAAACAACATTTATTAGAACTTTTAACTGGGTAGATGACTCTGCAGGATTAGCCTACGCAACTTTGCCAGACGGGTCACCTGGACAAATTAAAATTATCATAATGTCTAGTCGTGGAACTTATGGAAACGCATTAGACACTAGACCAAGATACCTAGTGTTAAGTGGAAATATTAATGGTGTTACTAGAACTGTTAATATTGCCGCTTCAGACCCCAACGGTTCAAGTACATTTATGTGGTTGAACAATAGTTGGTGGCGTATTGCGCATGTGGCTTAAAAATGACAGTAAAACCTATTTGGATCACCCCTGCTGGTAGCCTTGGTAATTATTACCAAAGCGAAACAATCACACCTATTACGTTAGAAGTGGCGAACGCCAACGAAGTCCATGTTATTTCTAAAAGTTTACCAAGAGGGTTAAAAATTGATTCCGTCACCAAAACTATTTTTGGTGTTCCGTTAGATGACGGAATAACTAAAACCTATGATTTTGTTTTGAGAGCCAGCATTGTAGATATAGACAGCAAAACTTACATACAAGATAGAACTTTTAGCATCACTATTATTAGTAATGCACAGCCAAGATTATTAACTCCTGAAGGAACTTTGAGAATTGGTCTTAACAGTGAGAATTTTATTCTAAATAATTCCACAGTAAATTTCCAATTTAGTGCTGTTGCGCCCAGTGTTCCTGCTGGTCAAAAATTAAGATACTACTTAGAAGAAAATAAGGGCGAATTGCCACCTGGTTTAAAAATTAGTGAAGACGGTCTTTTGTACGGCACAATCAATGATGATCTTGAATTAGATTTTAAACTAGTACAAGGAACATACGATAAAGATTTCTATGATATAAATCCTTACGATTATGGAACACCTGTAGAACCAGCACGTGGTACTACTACTGTTTTAAATGGAAAAATTGAAACTGCTTCTATCACATATGGCGGAAATGGTTATCTTTTAGATCCAGTTATAATTGTTGGAGGAAGTGTTGATATTAGTAGTATCGTAATTTCAAATCCTGGATCTGGATACACTACAGCACCAACAGTCATTTTTTCAAATAGTACAACAACTGGTGGAATCACTGCACAAGGTTATGCTGTTATTTCAGGCGGAGCAGTTACTGGCATAGTAGTAACTGAGCCAGGAACTGGTTACGAAACACCTCCTGCAATAATTTTTAAAGATCAAAATACAGGATCAGGTGCATCAGCTACTTGTTTGTTACAATCAGGGCTAGACGGTGAACTTGTGGCTAGAGTCACTAACGGCACAGTGGTGGAAATAGATGTAGTTAACCCTGGGAGCAATTATCAAGTTGCTCCAAGAATAAGTTTTGGACCACCAACTGCTGGTTCTAGAATTATTTCTAAAACATATAAATTTGCACTAACAGTAGCTAACGGCGATTTAACTGATACAAAAGTTTATACTATTTTTGTTAAGAGTGAAGATTCTCTAAGAGTAGATACTACTTTTATCTTTTCTGACACGTTAGATTTTGATACCAGCAGAACATATATACAACAACCAGTATGGATTAGTCCAAGCAAACTTCCTTTGGTAAAAGGAAACAATAATTTTATTTTTGATCTTGAAGTATTTGATCCAACCCCAACAGTTGGAAAACTTTACTTTGGTTTAATGGATTTTAATTTTGACGGTACTCCTAGTTTATTTGGGCCTACTGATAACGAAAGAAATTTGGTCACATTTAACATCACCAATGTAGAATTAAATTCACCAGTAGCAATCACTTTAAATCGACGTCATGATTTTAAAGACGGGGATAGAGTGCGTGTTTCTAACATATTAGGAACAACAGAACTTAATGACGATGTGTACTATGTTAAAATAGTAAACGAAACTAAAATAGAATTGTTCTCTGATGTAGTGCTTGTAAATCCAATTGTAGGAACTTTTTATACAGCATACATTAGTGGCGGGGTAGTAAATCCAGAAGAATACTACTTAAAATTAGATCCAGTAGGCGGAGAAATAAACGGGTTTATACCTTATCAACCTAGTGTAACAAAAACATATACTTTTACTGTTAAGGTTCAGAGAGTTTTAGACGGTATTGAAGTTGCTAACGCATTTAAAGAATTTCAATTAACAGTAGAAGGAAACATACAAGGCGATGTTAACTTTATAACTCCAACACTTGTTGGAACATTAAAACCTAACGAACAGAGTTTATTAAAAATTGAAGCAAGATCAACATTGCCTTCAGCATCTGTTGTTTATGAATTGATTCCTGGTTACGGAAAAACAACTGGTGCCACATATAAAGAACTAACATTAAACGAATACCGCGGTGATATTTTAATAGAGGGTTTGGGGATTAATCCAGTTGTTATATTAGAAAAAGGACAAAGTTACAAAATTAATGTTGAGTTGTCAAATTTTACAGTATCCTTTAGAACAATAGATGGAGCATATTATAATGCTGGTATACGACATAGTACAGGTGTAGTTGGACAATCTGCTCAAGAAAAATCTAATGGGTATTATATTTTCACCCCGCCGTTTAACGAAACAACTATAATAGAGCTTGTTTATACTAACACGAAAAAAGATGGACTATTCCTTGGATTTAAAAAATATAATAACGACACACGTCTTTGGGACAGAGTTGTAATTAAATCCTATTTTAGTGAATATGACGCCTTTACTAATTTAAAAAGAGATATTGATCTTAATTTAGATGCATTTGCTGTAATTTTAGATTACGACAAAATTGAATTCAGTATCAAAAAGTATAACTCGTCAACACTTACATGGGAATTAATTGATATTCCAACTACAAAACCAACTAACCCATCTGTCAATAACTATTGGTTAGATTTATCTGAAACTAGTTTTGGAGTTTTAGATTTTAGATATGTGGGGTTACAAGGAATTTGGACACCAGTCGCAATGTCTGTAGTAACAAGTATGCCAAGTAATAGCACAGGTGCAAATGGTGACTACAGAATGTTAAACACATCAGGTGTTTATCAAGCTGTGAGAAAAATAAATGGTGTTTGGAAAGTATTAGAAAGATTAGACATCTCAGTTAAAACTGCATTTGATCCAAATGTATTTTTTAAATCAAGTACCTCTGTTGCGCCAACTACTAACCTACAATACGATGTATGGTTCAAATATAACAGTTTGTTTGACGGATTGGATAAAAAGATTTTAGTTACATTGAAATCATTGGACAATTTACCAAGCGATATAACTTTAGGTCTAACAGGCGATATTATTGGAAAAATAACTCCAACAACTGGAAATACCTATAGAGGTTACTATAATACAAATAATCTATATGTTGTTAATGACGTAGTGACTTTTAACTCTAATTTTTATATTTGTATAAATCAATATCGTTCAACTGGTAACTGGTATCAAGAAACTGATAACTGGAGTCCTTTTGTTTACTCACGAAGAGTTGCAACTACAATCGATGCCAACAACTACGGAATAGGTAAATTTACTATTAACGGTATTAGCGGCGATGATGGTACATCTATAGACAAACTATTAAGATTTAGAGTTAAAGCTAAAGACACGCAAAATGTCAGTGCTTTAGAAAAAGATTTTAATATAAGTTACGAAACTAGTACAACAACTTCATTAACCAACATATACTTGCAACCATTCCTTGCTAGAGACAGTAGAGATAGGTATTTTAACTTTATCACAGACAGTACCATTTTCTTGTCTGAAAGTTTATATCGTCAAGAAGATCCAAATTTTGGCGTACAGCGTGTGCCAAAAATGCTATTGCTTGGTGGCATTGAAAATACTAAATCTGAAAACTATGTAAGTGCTGTTCAAAGAAATTACTATGACAGACCTTTGTATTTTGGTAATGTAAAAGTTGCCATTGCAAAAAACGGAGAAGATTTAGAATACGAAGTCATATATGTTGAAATTAACGATCCTTACGAAATTAATAATGTAAGTGTTGTTGAAAAGATTAAGTTAGATTTTGATTACGATCCGCTTACAGTTGACTACTCTAAAATTAGAGTTGATGAGACTGACACTGTAATTACTGACACTGGTCTTGACACCATTTATCCAAGCAGTATCACGTTGATGCAGGAAGCTGTCAAACGAGTTAAAATACAGGACACTGATAGTGTTTTAGAAACTCCAGATTATGAAGATTGGGGAGGCATTATTGGTTCAAGTTCTGAAGCTGATGACTGGGGACTAGTAGCTGAACGTATTTCTATTATAGACGACTTTTTATCCGTACAACGAGATATAAATCTAGATGAAAGATATAGACCATTATGGATGAATACTAGTCAAGATGGCACCGGGAATCCTATTGGTTATGTTAAAGCTGTACCAATATGCTACCTAAAACCAGGCGAAAGTGCCAAAATATTAAGATTAATTGAAAAGAGCAAGTTTGACTTTAAGGCTCTTAACTTCAAGATTGACAGGATAATAATCCAATCTCCTATCGGTGAAACAGGGGATAAATATATCAAGTTTATTAACAGGGAAATTATATGAGCTCAAGCGCCATTGTTTATACAACAATTAACGAAAACTACCCGGCTGCAGGCGTAGATAATGATTCACAGGGTTTTAGAGACAACTTTGCTAGAATCAAAACTGCATTAGGAACTGCACAAAGCGAAATCACATATCTAAACAATAACGCAGTTGATAAGACGCAAAATAATGACATGGGTAATAATACCCTAAGCAACCTAATATTAAAAAATTCAGGAATTGTAAGTAGCACATCGTTAACATCTGCTGCCGCAACCAGTGTTATTACATTTAGTGAATATCAATACAGACGTTATAGTTTGGGCAACAACGTAAACATTTTTCAAATTGATAACTGGCCTGTGGGTTGCTATGCAGAAATTTATCTAGAAATGGTTTCTTCTAGCGGAACAAAACAAGCAAGATTCCAATCTGGTGTTATTAATAATAGTTTAGGCAGTCCTACCAAGTACATGCACCTAGGACAAGGATTTGGAAATAACAACTATGTTGATCTAACTAGACTAGACGGTTCTAATAGACTTCAAACTTACTTGTTCAAAGTATCCACTGCTGATGGTGGTATCAACACTTTTGTTACCCTAGTAGATATATTCAAACAACAAGCATAATGCATCCACTACAGATTGATATCAGTTCACTAACTGATAACGAAATTGAAGATAAAATCAAGGAGCTAACTAAAAAGTATTTTACAGTACTTCAGGTTAGCCCTTCCGCCTCTCAACAGGTATTGATGCTGTTAGAAGACTATAAAGCTGAACAGCAAACTAGAGAATTTAGTCGTCAAAATAACAAATCAGATATTGGTGACGAATTTGACGGCTTAATTAATATCGGTTGACATTTTATTAAGATCATATATAATACTGTAATGCACAGTAATCGTTATGGTCAGGTGATTCGAGAAGAGCATGAAGTTCTTGAGCTTCTTTTAGAAAATCCCAATTTAGACATTTCCAAACTCAATTTTTCAAGTACCGACATTGTAAACAAATTCAATGAGTCGGCAAAAACTTGTGGGTTGGATTTATCTATTCATACTGCTAAAGAAATTGAAATCCCATTGCATGAATATGATAAGGAGCATCAAAAAAATTGGTTCATGCCTAATGAATACTGTCCAAATTTGATAGAGTTTTTGTTCTCTCAATGCGAAACTGAAGAACAAAGAACTAGGGTAGACAAAGAACTTGAGCTATATATTAAGCATGGAATGATAGAACTACTGCATTTCATGAAATATTTGGTTGACACCTTGAGAGAAAATAAAGTAGTTTGGGGTGTCGGAAGAGGTAGTAGTGTAGCAAGTTATGTGTTATACTTGATAGGTGTTCACAAAATTGATAGTTTAAAATATAATTTAGACATCAATGAATTTCTAAAATAAGTATAAGAATAAGGAGATTATAATGTCTGAAAGAAAAATTTATAAAACTATGCAGGGTAAAACCATTGATTTTGATGCGTTGCGCCTAGCAAATGAGCTAACACCTGCTGTTGGCAATATGCGTGTAAATGCCAGAGGTGATGAGATTAAACCAAATGGCACTATTGTACGTACTCGTGACGATATCGTCCAAGAAAAAACATTAAAAGAAAATTCGTATCACGAAGAATTTGTAGAAGATTTTGGTCCTGAACCTGAAATTACTCCAGAAGAAGCTCAAAAAATTCTTGCCAAAAATAGAAAAAATAAACCACAGGAGAAGTAAATGACTGTCAAAGGCACATTACGCCCAATACGTGATAAAGTTATGGTCACTAATATGAATTTTGGCGAGGGTAAAACTAAAAGCGGTATTGTATTAACATCTGATGATGGAAAAAGTAGTGGACTACATCCAAGATGGTGTCAAGTAAAGTTTGTTGGCAATGAACAAAAAGACATTAAAGTAGGACAATGGTTACTAATGCAACATGGCAGATGGACTCGTGGTATTAATTACGAAGAACCTGATGGCACAGAAATTGTGTTACATGTAATTGATCTTGAAGGTATTTTACTAGTAAGTGATGAGCAACCAGATGAGGATGACTACAGAGTTAAAGTTGGTGCAATGAATTTTACGGTGTAATATGAATATTGATTTAAACAAATATAAAGACTTTGTTGAGGCAGTAACTAGCCAACCTAGTAATGATCTCACTACATTTATGAATCGCCTAGACCAAATAGACGGCAATTGGTTTGAAGATGAAGGTAAGCACGGTCCAGATGTTAATGTACCGTTGCTACTAACTGCCGCATTGGGGCTTGCCGCCGAAACTGGGGAATTTTGTGAAATTCCTAAAAAGATTTATTTCCAAGGTAAACCACTAACTGAAGATGCAGTTTACCATATGAAGCGTGAATTGGGCGATGTCATGTGGTACTGGATCAATGCCTGTAGAGCATTACGTTTAGATCCAAATGACGTTATAGCCGAAAACGTTCAAAAACTCAAAGCTAGATATCCTGGCGGAGAGTTTGACCCATTTTATTCCGAAAATAGAAAAGACGGAGATATTTGATAATATTGTAGTATTGACATTGATTGCCTTTTCATTTATAATATGATTGTCACACATATTTTAATGAAAGGCAACAATGTTAGCGCACATTTATCGTGGTATCTTAGATATTTTACACTCACATTACTCTGATCTTCGAAAGCGTCTTATTACGCATATTAGGAGTTTTGATGAGAAAGACTTAGATAATTTAGGCATTGACACTAGCGTTTATTCTTTTTGGCGCATGTTGCTTGAGTTACTGTTCAATACCTATATTCATATTAGTTTAGGCGTGGGCATTTTACTATGCTTTGTTCTAGTCATAATCACTTGGCCAATACGGGCATTGTTTGGTGTCTATTTTTACACCAAAAACTCTAGAGTCAAAATGATGGAAGAGTATTATGCCCATCAGCAACAATTTGTTGAAACACCAGAACAAGTAAATCTTTCAAAATACAATTTAAAAGAAACTAAAAAACAAAATGGAAATACAACCAAAGGATCCAAGTAAAGGTCATTTTTATGTGAGCTTAATTAAGAGCGCACTACGCATCGTAGCAGGGGCTTGTATTATTGCCGCTGGGTATACTATTACAGACGCTAGTTGGTTAATTGCTGGCGGAGTCCTTTTAATAGGGGCTGAGATTTTAGGAATCGTAGAGGAGTTAGTATGAGTGATGGTGGAAAAGGCTCTAGGCCTCGCCCATTTAGTGTGACTCTAGACGAGTTTGATAATAGATGGGACGCAATTTTTAAAAAGGAAAATAAAATGCAAGTACGAGTACCAGAAGAAGGAAAAAAGATTGGAACATGTGGGTGTGGACGTAGCCCAACAGGTGACTGCTGTGGGTGGCATGCCTTGACAGAAGAACAATATCAAGCTAAACTACAAGAGTTTAAAAATCAAATTAAGAGTCTAGAAGAATGAACATTGAACTATCTGAAATTGTCATGCAGTTACATGACATTGCAAGAAAGTTAGAACAAGGTCGGGGCATTGATGATCTCACTAAAGAATTGAGACATTGTGCAGACCGTGTTCACGAAGTTGGTGTAACGCTTGACAGAGAAAAATATAATAAGGAAGCACAATGAATCAGCTATGGGTAGAAAAATACCGTCCAAAAACAGTTGACGGTTACGTTTTTAGAGATGAAAATCAAAGAGCACAGGTGCAGGCTTGGATCAAACAAGGCAGTATTCCGCATCTTTTGCTCAGTGGAAGTCCTGGAATTGGAAAAACTACCCTAGCTAAACTGTTACTAAATGAACTCAGTGTTCCTGACTATGATGTTTTAGAAATTAACGCATCAAGAGAACGTGGCATTGGGGAAGTTAGAGATCGCATCACAAACTTTATTAGTATGATGCCTTTTGGTCCTTTTAAAGTTGTTCTATTAGACGAGGCAGATTACTTGACTCCTGAAGCGCAGGCGGCTATGCGTGGTGTTATGGAAGAGTATGCTAGTACAAGTCGTTTTATTTTGACCTGTAATCATCCCAATCAAATTATCCCTGCAATACACAGTCGCTGTCAAACGTTTCACTTTGAAAAAATTGATCAAACAGAATTCACTGCTCGTGTTGCCACAATTCTAGTTGAAGAAGCTGTTGAATTTGATTTAGATACGCTAGACACCTATGTAAAAGTAACATATCCTGATTTGCGTAAGTGTATCAATATGGTACAACAAAATTGCAGAGATGGGCAATTACTTGCTCCTGCTAAGTCTGATGCAGGTATGCAGGATTGGAAAGTTAAAATGGTTGAGCTTTTCAAAGCAGGAAAAATAAGCGATGCACGTAAACTCATCTGTTCTAGTGCAAGACCTGAAGAATTGGAAAGTGTTTATCGTTGGATGTATGACAACTTAGATGTGTTTAGCAAAGACGAGGAAATGCAGGATCAAGCAGTGATCATTATTAAACAAGGTCTTGTGGACCATACGTTAATTGCTGATCCAGAAATTAATTTGTCAGCTACGTTAATTAAACTAGCAAAACTTGGAAAATAAAAAGTCTAATCTAGCCAAAGGACGTGATAGTTACGATTCAAAAATTGGGGACTCTGTTGTTCCCTTTTTTAATCGAAACGTTACTCCATATCCCACTGAAGCAGGTGGTCCTAAGTTTGACTTAATTCCTGTTACTAAACAAAAAGACATAATGATCAATCATGCTAGGATGTATGCCCAGCAAGAATATGATCGGATTATGGAACTAGTAGCAGTACTACAAAAACAAGCAGATGATATTAAAAGAAGACTTGACGTTACAGACGCAGTTCATGCGGCAGAGTATCAATTCCAAGTTGTGATGGGACAGTGTTACTGGCTAGTTTGGGATAAAAGAAAACAAAAAACTTTATTGGTTCATCAAGGACCAGACGGATGGAGTTCAGGACCGCCTGTTGATTACGAGTATCAAATACAAGTAAAATATATGGGTGACCATACATGGATGGAAATACAATAAAGCCCCTGTTATAGGGGCTTTATTTTTAACAGTTGTCGCCGTAAATTCTTAAAATCTCTTTTACTGCGTCGTGTCTTTCAATATCTTTTTGTGCAAACTCCACTAAATCCACCCCCTTATGTGATGTTGCTGATTGATATAGATTGATAAAATCTGAAAGGCCGTTTTGTGATGGTCTGTCCGCTTGTTGCAGGTCGCCCGTGACAGCCATCTTACTACCTTCACCTAAACGTGTAAGCAACATCTTCATCTGTGAAGGTGTTGCATTTTGCATTTCATCTGCGATAATAAATGCGTTCTTGAAAGTCCTCCCCCTCATATATGCTAATGGACTGATTTCTAATATTCCGTCATCCATCATACCAGCTATTTCTTGAGTCGTATAATACTCCTCGAAAACGTCAAAAATAGGTCGTGTCCACGGCGCCATTTTTTCGTTTAAAGTCCCTGGTAAGAATCCATGCTCTTCATCCACACTAACAGCTGGGCGTGTGACTACTATTTTTTCGACAGTTTGTTCTTGCAATGCTTTGATAGCCATCTGCACACCCAATAGTGTTTTACCCGTTCCCGCAGGACCGATAGCAAAAACTATATATTTTCGTGGATTTTTGAGCTGTTCGATATAAGTTTCCTGCGACAAATTGCGCGGAATTATATGAACCTGACGCTTTTTCTTCTGGTACTGTTTAATCTCAATGAGATTATTTTGATGTGAACTGTTTCGTTCACGCTTATTCGCTCTCGACAATCGATTACCTCCTGTTAAGTCGCGACCTGCAAACATATTTAATCGCCCCAAGAAAAACTTAGCTCATATACCCAAATTTCTTGCTAAATATTATCGAGGACAAGAAATCATGTTTGATATTATAGACGTCATTAAAAATACTAAAGAAATATACGGCACAAACAATGCTTTGGGCATTGTTAAGGACTTTGAACGGGTCTTAGATGAGCTAGATATATATGTTTACGAAAATTGGGAGGACGGTGAATTAGTCGCTGGACCACATATAAACAGATATACAGTAGAATGCACGTTCATGTGGCCACTTGATAAAATGCCAAATCCTGAAGGCGGTAAAAGATTACTAGATTATGATTGTAAAGTAGTCTATAAAAGAGACAAACTACTTGTACCAAGAAAAATTACAAGTCCAGACGATTACAGACCTGGAAGCAAAAAAGGCAAAATAGATGAACAGCCTGTATGGTTGGTTGTTATTTCAATGCCAAAAAAATTAATGCAAGATATATACCAAGGCTATGTTAAAAAAGAAAATGACAAAATGGCTGACGATATGAGAATTGCAGACAACCCAGCTGAGTCTATTACTGATCCTGACGTTGCACAAAATGCGGAGATGAATCCAAATGCCTAATGTTATAAACGAAGGACTTAGAGCTAACGACTTAAAATTTTTAGTGTCTGATACATTTATGATAGACACCTATAAAAGTAAAATGGGTGAAGATAGAGATGTGGCAGTTCTAAGTTTTAGAGTTAAAGATAGACTACCTGCATTAGACTTAATGGAGTTTATTGAAAGAGGTTATGGCTACGTTTTAGATGCAGACATCAGTAGTGGTGAAGAAAGTGATGGCAAATACAGTGTGTTTGTAGAATTAGAAAGAAATAGAAAACTACCTGAACACATTGAAGAAATCATTTCTGGATTAAAAAAATTAACAGGTATTGACGAGTGGCGTTATAGATATCACAAAGAATGGAAGGGTAAAGATTATAATGTTCAAAACATATCTGAAGACATTCCATTAGATCCTGATAGTTATGATGCATTTTTACAAGAAGATAAAGTCAATACTATAAAAGAATTTTTAGATCAAACCATGTATGATGATATCAGTATGGTTGAAAACACAGTTAAACTAAGCAAACCTTTTGGCGTTAGTATTAGTTTTGAAATTAAAGACTTTGACAAATACAAAGCAATCTTGTCAAGAAATGGTGACGGTGTCCAACTAGATGAACAAGCTCAAGCTGAAACTGTCTTTTTAAACAAAGTCTTTGGAAATTATGAAATTATCAAACTAGGTGAAAATTTCATGTTACGTAATAACGATCAAGCATTATTGATCAAACTTATTTAAAGGAGCGATAATGAGTTTCACATTTGATTTCACAAAAGAACAATTAGCACAAATGATTCCAGGTAATCCATATTTGGATCACTGGTTCCATGCATTGGACGAAATACTTCCAGAATATGAAATCAATACTCCTGCTCGTGTAGCGGCATTTATTGCACAATGCGCTCATGAGAGTGGCGGGTTTAGAGCATTAAAAGAAAATTTAAATTACAAGGCAGCGACTCTACGCAAAATTTTTCCTAAGTATTTTCCTGACGATGCAATAGCTAATCGTTATGCTAGTATGCCAAATAAGCAGGAAGCCATTGCTAACAGAGTTTATGCTAACCGTATGGGCAATGGTCCAGAAGAATCAGGTGACGGATATCGTTACTGTGGTCGTGGTCTAATTCAATTAACTGGAAAAGAAAACTATACATGGTTTGCTGCCAGTTTAGAAATTCCAGTTGAAGAAGCCGCTGAGTACTTACAGACTTTTGAAGGTGCTGTACAAAGTGCTTGCTGGTTTTGGGAAACAAACAATTTAAATCAGTGGGCTGATAAAGGTGATATTCTAACACTAACAAAACGCATTAATGGTGGTACCATTGGTTTAGAAGATCGTATCAAACACTACAACCACGCATTACATGTTTTAGGCGCACACTAAATGTGGATGTTAAGTTTCATTCCTGATAGCTTTTTGTTTTGGATTATAAATGTAATCCTAATAGCAGGAGCTGTTGGCTCTTTCTTATCATTCTTTTTATTACATAGAATTGTAAGATGGTTCCCTGCAATAGCACCATATCATTTGTTGCTACAAGTAGTAAGCATTGCACTTTTAGTTGCAGGTGTGTACCTTAGAGGCGGTTATGGTGTTGAAATGGAATGGCGTGCCAAAGTAGCAGAGCTTGAAGAAAAAGTTCGAGTGTCTGAAACAAAGAGTAAAGAAGTTAATACTGTTGTACAAAAAGTCTATGTAGACAAAATTAGAACAGTAAAAGACACGCAGGTTGTAATACAAGAAAAAATTAAAGAAGTTGAAAAAATTATTGATAAAGAATGCAAGGTTGCACCTGAAGCAATAGATTTACACAACGCCGCGGCAAAAAATATTAAACCAGGAGAAAATAAATGAAAAAACTTCTCCTTTTAATTCCCGCAATATTATTAACTGGCTGCTTATCAACCGCACCAGTAAAAAGAAATTTTCCAGAAGCTATACCAGAAATTATGCAGGCGTGTCCTGAACTTAAAGAAGCAACAAAGGAAACACAAGAATTAAGCAAATTGCTTGATGTAGTTGTAGTGAATTACGGCACCTACTACGAGTGTCGTGTTAAAGTTGATGCTTGGATTAAGTGGTATAATGATCAGAAACAAAATTTTGACAGCGTAAAATAAATTTTGAAAGGAGCGCAGATGTCTAACGTAGTAGATACAGTTTTAAAAATGTTCACAAAAGAAGCAAAAAATCCTGATGCACCAAAAGCGCCAGCAGGATCACGCAGTGAACGCGAAGCAAAAATCAAAGACAAAGCAGGTATGGTTATTAGTGTATTTGCTTTATTCTTAGCAGTAAACAGTTGGTACGGTGGCAAGTTAAGTTCAACAGTATTAAACAACACACTAGGCGCAAA
>JACCEB010928439.1_pt1 | contig 26853 bp, 29 predicted proteins | sample 7454761 | NCBI WGS metagenome assembly JACCEB01 (sample SAMN15323454, study PRJNA562643) | freshwater metagenome | isolation source: river surface water | place: USA:Blue River Watershed | collected 2017-08-18
GTATCTTTTAAATAGTTTGATTGATAAGAAAATTGAATTCTCTCGAAATGTACGCCCGTTTTAGCAAAATAATTATTCAATAAAATTTTGGTTGATAGTCCAATTCCAAAATTTGGCATATAATCCAGTTCTTTATTTTTTGAAAAAAATTGATTCAACAAAATTCCGCCATCTATATATACCAAAGAGGATTTTTTTAATTTACTTTGTTCTTCCTCTTTTTCTACTAAATTATCATTGATTTTGGTTTCCTCCAACGAATCGTTTTTAATCAATTGCACCTCATCCAACAAGCTAGAATCACTCAAAGTATTCAATTGATTTTGAATCGATTCCTTCATATTTCTTTCTGCAAAAACACTGTTTTCTGAATTTATTACTTCATTTTTATTAATTACAATTGTTTTATTTATGATTTCTTGATTTTCAAGTAAACCTTCTACCAAAATCAACTCATTTTTATTGTCCGTTTGGGTTGCTCCTAAAAAGTTTTCCGAAGGGAAACTATCTCTTTTAATCGTATTTTTATCAGTAGATTTCTTCTTTAGTAATTTATTATCAGATTGGTTATCATTTAATTTAATTAAAATAGAAGAATCTAGGTCCCCCACTTTAAAATCATCAAAATTTGAGTTTTTTATATCTGTATTTTGTTTTAAATCGTTATCATTTTTAACATCATAAAAATTGGAATTATTATTTATTTTTAATGTATCCTTTGCGTTTTGATCTTCTGAAACTAACCTATTATCCAAATCTTTATTGTTCCAAAATAACAAAACCAATAATGAACTTATAACAGCAAAAAGTATAATTTTAAATTTGTACAAATTTTTAAACCATAGGAAAAGTAATATCTTTCTCCTATTTTTTTTAGGCGGTTCAAACTTAAAATCTTCTAAGCTATTTTGTAAAAAGCTCTCTAAGTTGTTATCTTGATTCATTTAATACTATTAAAATTTTATCTTTTAATATTTTTTTTGCTCTAGCCAATTGGGATTTTGAAGTCCCAACAGATATAGATAATAAATCTGCTATTTCCTGATGGCTGTAACCATCTAAAATGTACATATTTAAAACCATTCTGTATCCATCTGGTAACTTTGTAATCAAATCAAATAATTTTTGTGGGGAAACGTCAAAAAATCCTTCTTCCTCTTGTTCATCTTCTATATCAAATCTTTCATCCTCAAATCGTTCTATAAAGTAATTCTTTTTTTGTTTTCTAATAAACATTAAGCAAACATTAATTTGTATTCGTTTTAGCCATCCTACAAATGTTTTTTTCAGCTCCTCATCCTTGCCAATAGTTTGGTAATCCTTTATTTTATCATAAACAATCACAAAAGCATCTTGTAAACAATCACTAGCGTCATCATGATTTTTTAAATAACGTAAACATATAGCATACATCAAAGATGCATAACTATCATATAGCTTTTTTTGGCAAGTATAATTACCTTTTTGGCAACCTTTTATAATGTTTACTAATTCCGTATTCAAATTAAATCAAACTTAATTAAAACTACCTATTAAAGATAGCTTCAATAGGTAGCTTATTAAAAAAAATTCTGCAAAATCAAAAATCAAACCTAATTTAACGCATATTTTATCAATTTATAATTTAACAATATAATCCTTAGTTATCAAGGAATCATTACTTTTTTTGGTAATCTAAAAGATTGTAGTGTAAATTTTGATTATTATTCAATATCAAACCATCTCCATTAGTTACTTTACTAGTATCTCTTAAGTTTACCAATAAAACATTAACATTGTTTTGATTCCAATTTAAACCATCACCATTTATAACTTTTACATTAGTATCATTATGATTATTAAAATTAGATTGTGTAGTATCTTTAATAATAACATAATTTGAATCGTTTTGTGTTTGATTGCTAGAATTATTATTAAAACTTTGTTGATTCTGATAATTTAAAGTATCTCTATTTAAAGTATCTCTAAATGTAACTGTTGAATCATTTAAACTACCTCCATTTTGATTAATTTGATTGGGCAATTCATCTTTCAAACTTTCTTTTTTACAACTAAATGTTGCAATAGAAGATACCATTAATACAGCCATAATTTGTTTGTGCATTTTTTTCATGTTTAAAAATTTAAAGGTTTAAAAATTTATTTCTGTACTAAAAATGCACATTGTTTAATATGGTTGCATGTGATTTGTTTTTTTTTATAACTCAATATCCTTAGGATAAATTAAACAAACTTATACTTAAGTACAATAATAAACTTAAAATATATGAAACTTAATTTTTAAATTAGAAAACCTTATTCAAAATTTAAATTAAAGTTTAATTATCTTTGATAAAACTTTTGATTTATCAATGACTATTATTAGAAAACATTCAGTAAAAGAAAAATTTAGATATTTTAGGTTCGAATTTTTATTACTTGCTCTACTTCTAACTTTATTTGACAGAGCTTTTTTTACCGATTTACTTTTTTTTAATCAATATATTTGGCCTGCAAATATGTTTATTTTATCAGTTGCTTCTTATTTTATTTTTAAAGAAAGAAGCAATTGGGCAAACTTTTTTAAAGCTTTAACATCGTTATGTACAATACTAATTCCAATATTTTTTACATGGATTACAAAAAGTACATTTTTAACCAACTTAGCTTTTAGTATTTATTTAAGTTATTATTTATTGATTTTAGTGGAAATACTCCGACAAATTTTTATGCGTTCCGAGAGTAATTTAAGTGTGATTTTTGGCTCCATTTCTGGTTATTTATTAATGATTTTTGTTGCTCACTTTGCTTTTATTCTTATTGAATACAACTCTCCAGGCTCATTCTCTCAAATTTCCAATCAAAATATTTCTACCATTTACGATCAACTTTCATATTTTAGTATGACTTCCATTGCAACAGTTGGCTATGGAGATATTTTACCTATTTCTCCAGCTGCAAGATTAACTACCATGTTTTTTACCATAGCAGGACAGTTTTATATGGTAGCTTTGGTAGGTATTATAATTTCCAGATTTACTAGAAGATAAATTATATATTTTGTAACTCAAAAATTTTCCATTTATTCTCATCTAATTTTAGTACAACATGACCTGCGTAATGGATTTTAAAATTTTGTGAAAGATCCAACGGAATTTGTAACAAAGAGGAAATAAAGGAGCGGATAACGCCACCGTGACAAACTATTGCTACTTTTTGATGTGGTTGATTTTGTAAATGATTAAAAAAATCTTCCACTCTTAATTTTAAATCGCTAAAGGATTCGCCATTAGGCGTTTTTAAATGAGGATAAGTATAAATCCAATTTTCTTTTTCGGGAACATTAATATCTTTCCATTCCTTATTTTCCCAATCGCCGTAATTTAATTCTTTTAAACGCTCATCGGTAACATAAGTATTTGGATATAAAATATCTGCCATTTTTGTACACCTTTTTAAAGTGCTACAATATACTTTTTCGGGATTAAAATATGCAATTTGATGTTGTAGTTGTTCCACTTCATTTGTAAAATTTTCCGATACATCCATATCGTAAAATCCATAACAAAATCCACGAGGAACTTTTAACGAACTGTGCCTGATCAATAATATTTCAGTTGCCATAATTAAAAAAGGCTATCTTTTCAGATAGCCTTCCATATAATTTTTATTATTAGTGTTTAGATAAGTAACTAGCTATACCATCAGCGTTTGCTTTTAAAGCATCTTCTCCTTCTTTCCAATCTGCCGGACAAACCTCTCCATGTTCCTCAGTAAAATTTAACGCATCTACCATTCTTAATGCCTCATCTACACTTCTACCTAATGGTAAATCGTTAACTACTTGATGACGAACTACACCTGCTTTATCAATTAAAAACAAACCTCTGTATGCTACTGGATTACCATTAAACACTGCATTTCCTTCCTCGTTTACATCATATTCACCTGCTAATACATCGTAATTTTCTGCTATTGATTTACTTAAATCCGCAACAATTGGATATTGCACACCTTGTATCCCTCCTTTATCTTTAGGCGTATTTAACCATGCCCAGTGTGAAAATTTAGAATCTACAGAACAACCTACCACTTCCGTATCTCTTTTTTTAAACTCCTCTAATTTATTTTGAAACGCATGTAATTCGGTTGGACAAACAAATGTAAAATCCAATGGATAAAAGAAAAACACTACATTTTTTTTACCAATAAACTGAGTTAATGAGAAATTCTCTACAAACTCTCCTCCGTTTACCACTGCATCTGCCTGAAAAACAGGAGCTTTTTTACCTACTAAAACTGCCATAATTATTTAATTTAAAAGTTTAAAATTTTTGTTTTCAATATTACTACATATTCGTTAATCATACACATTAAAAATATAGATTTTAGTTATTTTAAAGTTACTAAAAACTATTATCTATAATATTTTTAAAAATATAATTACTATTTATTCTGATTTAATATCTTCCACAACTCCGCTTTTATCAGCTCCTTTTGTAGGAACATCTGCTCCTTTTAAATAAGTAGGTAAATTTAATCCTGCCATATTAAATAGGTCATTCAATGGCGGAACAGTTTTCATCATACCTGAAACAAAGTTTGCTGTAGAATTGTTTCCATTAGCATTATCGCCATTGCCCGAATCCCAAACTGTAATTTTATCAATTTTAATATTTTTAACTGCTTCCACTTGAGTTTTCACCAACTCTGGTAATTTTTCGATTAACAACAGCTGGAATGCTTTTGTTGGATCACCACCTGCTGCACTAACTACATCTTTATAACCCTCGGCTTGTTTGGTTAATATTTCAAATAAACCTTTCGCCTCTGCTTCCATTTTTGCGAAAATTGCATCTGCCTCACCTTTTGCTAACTCTCTTGTTTTTTCCGCTTCTGCTTGTGCTTCTATAATTGCACGTTGTTTAGCTATTTCAGCAGGAATTACCACATTGGCATTTTGTGTAGAACGTTCACGTTCTGCACGAGCAGCTTCTGCTTTTTGTTCGGCTATGTAAGATTCCTCTAAAGCCTTTGCTTGTTGTACTTTTTCGGATGCTAATGCCGTACGTAATGCCTCAGCTTCTCTTTCTCTTCTTAATGCCTCGGATTGTGCAATAGCAATTCTTGCCTCATTTTCCCCTTGTATAGCAATCGCATTGGCTTCGGATGTTTTAACTCTAGTGTCTCTTTCGGCTTCTGCTTTACCAATCGATTCGTACTTTTTAGCATCTGCAATACTAATTTCTCTATCTTTTTGTGTTATTGCAATTTTAACATCTCTATCTCTATGTGTTTCGGCAATTTGTGTATCTTTTTCTCTATCTGCTAAGGCTTTACCAATTTCTCCAATTTTTTCTTGTTCTGCTACACTAATTTTTGCTTCATTAATAGCTTTTGCAGCAGCTTCTTTCCCAAGAGCTTCGATATATCCAGATTCATCTTTAATATCGGTTACGTTTACATTAATTAACTTTAAACCAATCTTTTTTAACTCGCTATCTACATTTTTAGAGATATTATCTAGAAATTTATCTCTATCCGAGTTAATTTCTTCAATAGTCATGGTAGCAATTACCAATCTTAACTGTCCAAATAATATATCTTTTGCCAACTCTTGTATTTGCTCCGATCCTAAACCTAACAATCGCTCAGCAGCGGTATTCATATTATCTGCTTCAGTTGAAATTGCAATGGTAAATCTACAAGGTACGTCTACCCTAATATTTTGACGACTTAACGCATTTGTTAAATTAGCCTCAATAGACAAAGGTTTTAAATCTAAATATGCATAATCCTGAATTACTGGCCAAATAAATGCACCTCCTCCATGAATACATTTTGCAGACGAGCCTCCTGTACGTCCGTAAACCACTAAAATTTTATCCGACGGACATCTTTTATATCTGGAAATTAATGCAGAAATAGTTACAAAAATAACAATAGCTGCAACTACAATTAAAACTAACGGACTGGTTAACATATAATTTGATTTTTAAAGTTTTTCTACAATTAATAAATTTTTTCCCTCTAAAGCTATTATTTTAACCAAAGTATGCGATGGAATTGGATTTTCATCATTAGTGGAAGCTTCAAGCTCGTGATAAGCTCCTTTAACACTTACCATTACTTTACCTTTCCCAGTTTTTTGAGCCGGAATAGTTAAATAAACCTCGGCAGTTAAACCAATGGTATTTTGAATATCAAAAGAATTATCTTCAGATAATTTTTGCACTTGTTGAATGATTATTAAAAATAGCCAAACAAATAGAACGCCTACAAGCAAGGATAACGTAATTAATAAAAATGAACTAGAAATTAATCCGTAAAAGGATACACCTGTCCACCCAAAACCCAATAAAAAATTAATTAAATTCCTAAAAGAAAACAATTGAAAAGGCGCATCCGTCCCTTCTAAATTCCCATCAAAATCTGCACTATTCCCAGCATCAGCATCTGCTCCAATAAAAGTTAAAATGGTTTGAATTACAAATATTAAACTACTTGGAATAGTAATATACCAATACAATTTTAATAGCGTATCTAAGTCGTTGAAAAATTCCACGATTTAAAAGTATATGTTTAAATTATAAAAATTAAATATTGTTGAAAACTTGTGAAAATTTATTTGATTCGATAATAAAATAAGTTTTTTTAAGTTTGCATAAGAAATGAATGAATGAATTCTAAGTTTAGATTTAAACCTCTTGAAATCAAATTTTTAAAAAAATCATGGCAAACAAAACAAAATTATGGTATTTAGAGAATTTTAAATTAGTAAATACCTTAAGTAAAGACGAATTTATCGAATTTGATAAAAATGCAACTATGCGAAGTGCACCAAAAAGTTCGGTTTTGTATTTCCCAGAGGATCAATCTAATACTATATATATATTAAAAGAAGGTAAGGTGAAGATTTCTAAAATTTCGCCCGATGGAAAAGAAATTATTTTAGCATTTTTATATCCAGGTGAAATGTTTGGAGAATTGGGTATAACTGGCCAAGATAAAAGAGAGGAAATTGCTGTTGCGGATGAGGATTGCGTTATGTGTATTATAAATACTAATGATGTAAAAGATATGATGGCAACGAATCCTAAATTTAATTTTAGTATTACTAAGTTAATCGGACTAAAATTTAAAAAAATTCAAAACCGATTTGAAGCTTTAATTTTTAAAAATTCCGAACAACGAATTGCTAGTTTTATTTTGGAATTATCTACAGAATACGGGATGGAAATTAAAGGAAATCCTGAGGAAAAATTAATTCGTTTAAAAATTACACATGACGAAATTTCTAAACTAACCGCTACAAGCAGGCAAACGGTAACCTCTGCTTTAAATAAATTTCAAAAAGAAGAGGTTTTAATTTACGATCGTAAAAGTATTTTTATTAAAAACCTAAGTAAACTTAAAAATTTAGCTTAAAACCAATATTTATTTATTTTCAAACTCGTTCACAATTTCGGAAACTTTGGTGATTTGCTGATTTTGTAATGCCTTTTGTATTGCATCAAAATTTGGATTTTCTTCGTTCATTTTATAATTATCGTAATTTTGAAAAACTACGCCATTTATTTTTTTGGCATCTTTGGCTGCTCTAATCCTAACACCGCCACCGTTCGTATGATAAACATAAGCAAAATAATTTAAGCTAAAATCCTCTTTATCAATCCAATAATAAAACACATCCTCGTAATCTGTTCCGCCACCATTGGCATCAAAGGTTATTTGTATCACATAATACTTTTTTTGCCCCACAGCATACTCGCCCAATAGCTTCCTATAAACAGCTGGACCGTTTAAACCATAGGGTAACAAACTAAAATAAATTACAGAGTTTAAAGCTTCTTTTGCCTGAAAAGCCTTTATACTATCCATTGTAAATTTTTGCTGATTTACAAAACGGGTAAATCCATCGTTGGTTAAAACATCAATTGTACTATCGTTTAGTATTTTCGAATAGGTAAACAGTCCGTTTTGTTGCTGTACAGTATAAGTGTTTTCCCTAAAATTAAATTTTGTTTGTAAAGTATTGTACTTTTCACCGCCGTGTTGTGTAATGCATTTTTGGATAATTTCATCTGCCGTAACTTGTTTGTCACAAGCAATTTGCGCACATAATATTGCCGTTAAAAGGATAATAATTTTTTGCATAAAGCAGGTGTTTTTAAGTTAAAAATTTCGATGACAAAAATTGATAAAACTATGATGTATTGCACAAAAAGTAGATAATAATTTTCGGTGTACGAACTAGTTTGATAAGTGGCATACGATAAAAATATTACAGCCGTCCACACTACCGGAAATTTATAATGTGTAAACATACCAAAAAATAATAAAGGTAAAATATACCAAGGATGTACAATGGTAGATAAAAACAAATAAATTGCCCAAATGATAAGTGCACTTTTACAAAATGAACGTATATTTATTTCCTCTGCCTCAGGCTTTTTTCCTTTCCATGAGATATATAAAATAAGTAACAAGGTACATAATTTAAGTAACCAACCTAAAACACCAATAGTATTGTAGCCATAAATTTTATAGGTAATAGCTTTAAAAAGATTATAAACACTGGCATTAAACTCAAAATTATCTACAAATAAACTTATACTTTGCAAAATAAAACTAATGTTTTCTACTGCAAAAAAAGGAACTAAACTTAATATAAAAACAATACATGCTGTAGCCACTATTTTAAAACTTTTACTCCAATGTAAAGATAACAATACTAAAGGCAACAAGATTAAAGGCAGTAATTTAGTGCTAATGGCTAATCCCAAAAACAATCCGCTTAGTAAATTTTTATGATGGATAAGGGCAAAAAATGCAAGCGCAATAAAAAGCAACATAAAAACTTCGCCATGTAAATTTCCTGTAAACTCTAATATTACTAAAGGATTTAAAAAATATAGCGCACTTTTTTGTACAGTAATTTGTAAATGTTTTAAAATTTTTAGCACTACAAAAAAAGTAAGGATTTCGGCAAGTATAACCATCATTTTCATCCAAAAAATTGCAGTTCCCCAAAATAAAGTACTGCAAGTATAGGTAAAGCCATAAATCCATTGATGCATTGGTGGATAGCAAGTATAATAATTGGGCGAATTTAATTTTTGATACAATTGTAGGTTTAAATTCGCATTTTCATAAACACCAGTATGGAGTAACTCCGAGGGTAAATAATTAAAAGGATTGTGTTGTGCATGTAGCAATTTTGCATCCCAAATAAATCGGTAAAAATCATCTGATAATGTTGGATTTCCTCCCAAAAGTATCACTCTAAACAAAATCATTAAAATTCCGATTTGAGAAATAGATAAGCTTTGTTTTATCCAAATAAAGTAAGTAATAAAAACAATGGCGTAACACAATAACAAAGGATAAAAATCGCTTCTTGCCCAAACATAATTGATGCAACTATAAGCTAAAGTGCTAAGGAGTAAACTTATAATGAAATATTTATTTTGAGCTATTTTCATTGGTAACAAAACTAATTCAACAATTTTAAATTATTGGATAATATGCAAAATTTACTTGTTTTTGTTCCACGATTATTTGCGTGATACTTAAAGTTTTTAATCCATTACCAAAATCGGAAATGAAATTTTCGTTAGCATTTTCAAAAGGTTTACTTTGATGAATTTGTAAAATTGGATTGGATAAATGAGTAAGATTTTGTTTAAAAAATTGTTCTTTTTTTTGTGCAATTGTTTTGGGATAAAGTGTTGCAGATGACCAAATATGAGCATTTTGAGGATTTAAATATTGTGTATATTTTTGTTCGCCATCCCATTTTAATTCTATCAAATTTTCGTTTTCCACCAAAACCAAGGTAAAAGGTTCAATATCTTGTAAATCAATTTGCTCTACAAAATCACTAAAACTAGCAAAATCAAAACTTTCCAATACAATTAAGCCCCTACTTTTTCGGTAATTATTTTTTCTTTCGTGTTTTACAAATGCGCCATTTAATAAACAAGCAACTTTTCCCTGGGGAGTGCAAACTATCCAAGTTCCTTGTGCTTGGGTATCTTTTGGATAACACAATATATGATTATGATTGTACCACTTAGGGGCTAAACAATCTCTATTTTCTTGTTCATCTCGGTTACTCGTGAAAATAAATCCTTGATCTGTGGGAACATAACTTACAGTGCACATTTTTAAAATTTTGGATAAAATTAATCTAAAGTAATCATTGGATTTGTCTCCAAACCGACAAATTAAACTTACTAATTTAAATATCTTGCACAAAAATTCAGTAAAAATGAAAAAACATGGCATCCGAAACCTACAACAAATTAGTTTGTTTTTACAACAAATTCATCCTAATCAATACAAGCAACCCATTCCGCAATTAAGCAATGCTAGTATTGGTGGGCATACTCGGCATATTTTAGAATTTTATATTGCACTATTGGATGGTTTAGAAACTGGGATTGTAGATTATGATGCACGAAAAAGAGATATGAATATCGAAAATTTTATATCGAGCGCTATTGCTACAATTGAAGGAATTAACGAAAAAATCGCTCAAATACATTCCTCAAAAAACATAAAAATACCTTTTGATTTTGCTATCGAAAATCAGGAAAAACAATGGATTGATTCTTCAATTTACCGAGAAATGGCTTTTTGTTTAGAGCATAGCATCCATCACCAAGCACTCATAAAAGTAGCGGCATTATCTTTAGGAATTAATCATTTAATCGATTCCAATTTTGGACTTGCACCAGCAACTATTCGTTTTCAACAAACTAAAAATTTAACTCATGCCTAAAATTATTGTATATGGCGCACAATGGTGCCCTGATTGTAGAAGAACAAAAGATTTTTTGGACAAACAAAAAATTGATTTTGAATATGTAAATGTAGATGTAAGCTTGGAGGCATCAGCACTTGTGGAGCAAATTAACAAGGGCAAACGTATCATTCCTACTTTGCTAATTGATGGGAAAAGTTATACCAATCCTCAAAATCACGAATTAAGTAAAGTTTTAGGCTTAAATCCAAATGGGAAAATTGTACTATATGGAGCAGATTGGTGTGGGGATTGCCGAAGAGCAAAACGGTTTTTAACCGATAATGGTTTAAATTTTTTAAGTATCGATGTAGATGAAAATCCTGATGCTGCAAGTTATGTGGAACAAATTAATAAAGGCAAACGCATTATCCCTACACTTTTAATTAACGATATTCCTTACACCAATCCAGATAATCCAACTCTACAAAAGGTATTACAAATTGAGGAAAATGTGCAAGACAGAATTTACGATGTGTTGATTATTGGTGGAGGAGCTGCAGGTTTAACCACAGCAATTTATGCACAACGCGATAAATTTGATTCGATTATTTTAGAACGAAAAAATATAGGTGGTAATGCTTTTATCACCAAATCAATCGAAAATTACCCAGGATTTACAAAAGTATCAGGTCCGGATTTAATGGATAAAATGGCGGAGCAGGTTACAATTTTAGGTGCTCAAATAGAAACCGGAATTGAAGTAAAAAACATTCATAAATTAAACGATTATTTTAAGATAGATACCAACCAAAAATCATTTAAAAGTAAAAGTATTGTGGTAGCAACAGGAAGTACTTATCGTACTTTAGGAATTGATGGAGAACAAGATATGATTGGAGCTGGGGTACATTTTTGTGCTACTTGTGATGGCGCATTTTATCGGGATAAAGAAGTAATTGTGATTGGCGGAGGAAATAGCGCCTTAGAAGAAGGTATGTTTTTAGCAGGTTTTTGTAAAAAAGTAAAAATTGTTCACCGTGGAGAAAATTTTTCGGCAACAGAAACCTATATCGAAAAATTAAAATCATTTACAAACATCGAAGTTTTTTTAAACCACACTCCCCTATCTTTTAATGCAAATAATACAGGTATTTTTCAATCGGCAACCATTCAAAACAATCAAAATCAACAAAACATACAATTAACAGCCGATGGTGTTTTTATTTTTATAGGTTTAATACCAAACACACAAAGTTTTAACGGTATCTTAAATTTATCATCTACACAACATATCCTTACCAAAAACCTCAACCAAACCAACGTTCCCGGAATATTTGCAGCAGGCGATTGCAGGCACGGCGCCATTGCCCAAGTTGCCGCTGCAACTGGCGAAGGTGTAGTTGCCAGTTATGGCGTACGAGAGTATTTAAAAGGATAATTACTTAAAATAAATGATATATAGCGGAGCTAATAAAGAATATTTACAATTAAAAAATATTCATAATAACAATTGTTATGCGCAATTAAATTTTGTTGAAAACACTCTTTCGTTTTTGTGGTTTGAAGAAAATAACAATATTGTAAATATTGATAATATAGAATATATTTTTAATAAAAACCAAATAGTTACACTTACAGAATTTAATCAAATAAACATAGCTAGTGTTTGTAAAGCTAAAGTTTTACTTTTTAATAAATCTTTTTATTGTATAGTTCATAACGATAGTGAAGTTGGTTGTAAAGGTATTTTGTTTTATGGCACAGCTAAATTACCTATTTTACAAATTCCTGATAGTGAAATTGAAAAATTTAATGTTATTTGGAAAATGTTAGAAATAGAATTAGAATCTAAAGATGATTTACAGTTGGAAATGCTACAATCTATGCTAAAAAGATTTGTAATTATGTGTACTCGAATTTATAAATTACAAGAAAATTATTCGATAATTGAAGGTGAAAATTTAGATATTGTTAGAGAATATAATTATTTGATAGAACAACATTTTAAAACTAAACATACTGTAGCGGATTATGCAAATTTGTTAAATAAATCCCCTAAAACTTTATCCAATTTATTTTTAAAATTAGCTTTAAAAAATCCTTTACATTACATACAGGAAAGAAAAATTTTAGAAGCCCGCAGACTTTTACGTTATAGTCAACAAAGCATTAAAGAAATTGCCTATGAATTAGGCTATGAAGATTTACAAACTTTTGGACGATTTTTTAAAACGAAAGAAGGTTGTTCGTTTTTTTAATATTGAATAAAAAAGTAATTATTTATAAAAACTAAATACAATTAAAAATAATAATTATATCCTTATTTTACTTGTAATTGCACAGTTTTTTTGTAGCTCAAGTTGGTTTGCTGTAAATGCGGTAATAAAAGAGTTGAATAATTCTATTCATGCATCTACAAATTTTTTATCACAAGTAATTATTACTATACAGTTTGGTTTTATCGTTGGCGCACTTGTTTATTCAATTTTTGCTTTTGCTGATAGGTTTTCGTCTTTAAAAGTGTTTTTTATATCTTCAATAGGTGTGTGTATGTTTAATTTAGCTTTATTGCTTCCAACAATTAATATTTATTCTGTATTAAGTTTTCGTTTTATCACAGGTTTTTTTTTGGCAGGAATTTATCCTGTAGGTATGAAAATAGCTGCCGATTATTTTGGGAAAAATATTGGTAAATCTTTGGGGTATTTAGTTGGTGCACTTGTTTTAGGAACTGCTTTCCCTCATTTAATTACAAGTTTATCGTTTACTGTTTCATGGAAACTTGTAATTTATATTACTTCTTTTTTCTGTTTAATTGGTGGTAGTTTGGTTGTTTTTTGTTTACCCAAAATATCTGTAAAAAAAGCAACTAATCAATTTAAATTTAATGTTTTATTAAAAATTTTTAAAGATAAAAATTTTAAATCTGTAGCTTTTGGATACTTTGGTCATATGTGGGAATTGTACACCTTCTGGGCTTTTATTCCAATAATTTTACATTCATTTAATGTATTAAATAAAAATTTAAATTTAAATGTTCATACCTACTCATTTATTGTTATTGCTTCGGGATTTATTTCGTGTATAATTGCAGGTTATTTATCTAAATATTATTCGTTACATAAATTAGCAATTGTAATTTTAGCTTTATCCTGTTTGTGTTGTATTATTTTACCATTTATGTTAGCTTATGTAAATCAGCCAATTTGGATAATTACTTTTTTAATTTTTTGGGGAATGGTAGTAATTGCCGATTCCCCCTTATTATCCAGTTTAGTAGCTCAAAATGCTCCTCAAAACATCAAAGGATCGGCACTTACCATGGTAAATTGTATAGGTTTTAGTATTACAATACTAAGTATTCAGTTTTTAAATTTATTGTTAACAAACTATACTACTAATTATGTGTTTATAGTATTGGCAATAGGACCAATATTAGGTATTATTGCTTTAATTCCACCTTTGTTTTTAAATAAGGAAAAATAGCCTCCTAATAGGGTAAAAAAGCCTAGTAAAAAACTTTTAAGTTAACTCATCTTTGCATTGTTAATTAATTATTCACTTTTAAAAATTTAAACAATGACAAAATTTACAGTTCCCCAAAGAGGAGAAGTATCTGAAAGTAACCAGGCTATTTTTGATCATCTACAAAAAAACTTAGGTTTTGTTCCTAATTTGTATGCATACTACGCAAAAAATGAAACTGCATTAACGGATTATCTTGCTTTACAAAATCGTAAATCAACTTTAACCACAAAGGAAAGAGAGGTAATTAATTTAGTTACAAGCCAAATAAATGATTGTCGTTATTGCCAATCTGCCCATACTGTTATAGGTAAACTTAATGGTTTTACAGATGAAGAAATTATTGATATTAGAAAAGGTGAAGCAAAATTTAATTTGAAATTAAATAGCTTAGCTCAATTTACTAAAGCAGTTGTTGAAGGTAAAGGAAAGGTTAGCGAAGAAATTAAATATAATTTTTTTAATGCTGGATACAATGAAGCTAATTTAATTGATGTTATAATAGTGGTTGGTGATAAAATTATAAGTAATTACATCCATAATTTAACTGAATTCCAAATCGATTTTCCAATTGCACCTCAAATTTAATATTTAAAAACTAAAAAATTATGAAAAAATTTATTTTAAACTTTGCTATTATTTTAATCACAGTATTATTAACCTCGTTAAATGCTTCGGCTCAAACTTCTGAAAAAGATGTAACAATAATCGAATTAAGCCAAACAGCAGGTGAATTTACTACACAAAATTTATATTTAAAACCAGGTAAATATCAATTTAGAGTAGTTAATTTAAATGTGAATAAAGATTTAGGATTTGTAATTCAAAAAGCATCTGATGCAAAAGGTGACGTTATGAAAACTGCTGTTCCAAACTCTTTTACAAGTAATTACATAAAAAAAGGAGAAGCTCAATACACTGGTATTGTAGATTTAAAAGATGGCGAGTATGTTTACTCTTGTCCATTAAATCCTACTCCACATTATAAAATATTTGTAAAATAAAAAGATTATCTATTTGTGTAAACAACCTTAATATTTTTTTATTAGGGTTGTTTTTGTTTATGAAACAACAATCTGTTTTTCACTTCAATTCTTCCATTTGTCTTCTATCCGACATTTTGTTAATATTTAATAATCTAATTTAGATTTTAATTTTAAACAGATATTTAGAAACAATTCATTAATTCAAAAAAACCTACAAAAAATGAAAAAATTAGTATTTTATTTATTCTTTTATATTTCATCCAATACAAATATTTTTGCAGGAGGAGCTTGGATACCTGAAAAAGGAGAAGGATTAATTATTGTTTCCCAAAGGTCAATTTCGGGTAATTTTTATTTCTCAGGTTCAGGAGAAATAATAGAATCACCAAATTTTTCAATATTAACTACAAATTTTTATGGTGAATATGGATTATCTAATAAATTAGCAATTATATTGTATAGTCCGTTTTTAACATATGCTAGCCAAAGCGAAGGTATTGACGGAAAAGGAAATAGATACGATGCCGATAATGCACTTGGTTTTGGTGATTTAGACTTAGGTTTAAAATATAATTTTTATAACAAAAAATTTGTAGTATCTACTTCTTTATATCTTGGCATTCCCAGTGGTAATTATAAGGCAGGTAACACTAAACATTTACACTTAGGTGATGGGGATTTTAGTCAATTAATTAGATTAGATTTAAGTAAAGCATTTAATAAAAGCTACTTTAATTTTTATGGAGGTTTTAACAATAGAACAAATGGGTTTTCGGAGGATATACAAGCTGGAGCAGAGATAGGCCGACGAAAAGGTTCATTTATTTATATACTTAAAGTAGATTCACGCACATCCCTTTATAATGGTCAAAAACCAGAAACCAAAAGCTTTGGTATTTATTCTAATAATTTAGAATATATGGGTATTACACCACAGATAATATATGAATATAAAAAAATTGCTTTTTTAGCTGAAGTGGGTTTTGCAGCAAGCGGTAAAAATATAATTGCTTCCCCATCATTTAATTTGGGTGTATTGTTTAATATTAAAAAGAAAAATAAAATTTAAATGAAAAATACTTGGAAAAACATTAGTTCATTTGAATTTTGGCCTTCTTATATATTTTATGCTCCTTTTTTTTTAGTTTGGTTAGTTTATAGTTTTCGCTTAAGGTCATTTCTTTATTTTTCACCAATAAATAAACATGTAGCTTTTGGAGGACTATTTAGGTATTCTAAATATGATATGATAAAAAATTTAAATCAAAACAATGTTGTTTTTACTAAATTTTACACACAAAAACCTTTAAATAGTTTGTTTTATCAAGAATATTTTAATTTTCCTTTTATAGTAAAACCAGATATTGGCGAACGAGGAAAAGATGTTCATTTAGTAAGAAACATAGAACATTGGGAAAATATTTTCCCTAACTTAAACAGTCCTTTTATTTTACAAAAATATGCTCCTAGTAAAATTGAATTAGGTGTTTTATATTATCGCTATCCATCTGGTAAGTCAAACATTAGCTCCATAGTTATTAAAGAATTTTTATCTGTTAAAGGGGATGGGATAAATACTTTAAAAAAATTGGTTGAATCTAATTTTAGAGCAAACAAACGTAAAATATATTTTGAAAATAAATTTAAAAAACTATGGTTATCAATAATTCCTGATCAAGAAATAGTTTTATTAGAAGAAATTGGTAATCATTCTAGAGGTACTGTGTTTAAAAACGGAAATTACTTAATTAATCAAAAATTAATTAATGTGTTTGACCAAATCGTAAGTAAAGATACTAATTTTTATTATGGACGATTTGATTTAAAAGTTGATTCTATTGAAGATATGTATGAAGGAAAAGGAATTCAAATTTTTGAATTAAATGGAGTTAACTCTGAACCTGGTCATATTTATGATCCAGAAAACACTTTGATTAAGGCCTACAAAGATGTTTTTAAACATTATCAAATAGTTTATCAAATTGCTAAAGAACTAAAAATTAAAAACTTAAAGCCGAATGAAAATATATTTTTATTTTTAAAGTCCTTGAAATTACATTTTTTTAAATAAAAATATGAAAAAGCTAAAATATAAATTAAAAACAAAATATTGGGCACATATTGATTATAGAATTGCTGTAAAGTTTGAGTATGAATACCAATATAAATAGGAATTATTGACGATCTTATGCAAATGATAACTGGAAATTTAATTATCAAGGATTATTGACAAAAGATACGTTAGTTTAAATAATATTAAGTTAGATAAGTTATTTTTTTAACTACCAATTTTTAAAACTTACTTTATGATGTGAAGCATAATGGATTACTTTACCTTTATATATGGCTATAATTTGAGGAGATTGATGGATTACTCCATAATCATTTGCTATTAAATCACTTAAAAATTTATTTTGTAATACATCCACATAATACACATCTATTTTATTTTCTAAATTATCGTTCCATTCTGATTTTAAAATTTGTAAGGTACGGATACAAATACCACAACGAGTGCTATGTTTATAAAATACTTGGATTTTATTAAAAGAATTTTCGTGAATTTCTTTTAAATCTTTTGGGTTTTCTAAGCGCTTAAAAAATGTTTCACTTTGATTTGTTTTTAAGATAAATGAGGGTAAAAAAAATATTATCACAACAAATAATACTACAATAATCCAACTTGTATTCATATTTTAAAATTTTATACTCAAAACTATTAAAAAGAAATTTATTCAATTGTCGGCATAAAGACAAATGAAATAATCTTAATTGTGGAATTTAGCAACGATAAAATAGTTTAATGAATACTACTGCAGTAATATTTTTCTCGAGATTAGCAAACGAAGAAGCAAAACATAAAAACACGTTTGGCAAATCTGGGTATTTATTTTTCGAAAATCTAATACAATCTTCTATAAATGAGCTATACAAAACTAAATTTGATGTTCATTTATCATTTTCCAACAATCAAATTGGTGAAAATTTTGGCGAAAAAATCACAAACGAAATATCAAAATTTTTTAGTATTGGTTATCAAAATGTAATTGTTGTAGGAAACGATTGTATTCAATTAAACAAACAAGATATTATACTTGCTAACGAATTATTACAAAAAAATAAAGGAATATTACTTGGACCTAATTTTAGAGGTGGAGCATATTTAATTGGAGTGAGTAAAGAAAGTTTTAACTACCAAAAATTTATTCAACTTAAATGGCAAAGCAACAGTTTAATGGCATCCTTTAAAAATTACGCCATACAATATAACCTAAGCATAAAGTATTTAAAAGTAAAAAAAGATATTAACTACCAAAAAGATTTTTGGCAAATTATCAATCAATTTAAATCTTCAAATAATCTTAAGAAACTTATTCGATTATTTCAAATCAAGCTTAATTATTCTACTAAAATAATTTTTAATTACTCATTGAAAGCTAACTTTCAATTATATACATTTAGAGCGCCCCCTTTTTTGGTTTTCAATCTTTAAGTTAAACCAACTTAAATAGGTTCAAATTTCTTAAATAATTTAAATTAAATAAAATGCAAAAAATAGGATTCTTCATCCTAACGATTTTTGCTGTCCAAAACTTATTTGCTCAGCATATTATTAAAGGATTTATAAGTGATGTTAACACTAACGAAAAATTAATAGGAGTATTAATTATTGATCAAAACAATCAAAATTCAACCACCACAAATCAGTATGGGTTTTATGAATTACAACTTAAAAGTGATACCAGTACCATTAAAATCATGTACACAGGTTATAAAACTTTAGAGCTTAAAGTAGATCAAAAACAAACTATTGATATTCAACTGGAACAAGAAAACATACAATTAAATACGGTTGTAATTACTGCCTTAGGTTTAAAAAGAGAAACTAAAGATTTAGGTTATGCAGTGCAAAAAGTAAGCAATGAGGAATTATCAAAAGTACAATCGATAAATTTTGTGGATAATTTAGCTGGTAAATTTGCAGGTGTTACAGTTACACACGGTGCTACAGGTGTAGGATCTACCTCAAAAATAGTAATAAGAGGAGAAGCATCTTTTACCAACAACAATCCATTGTTTGTTGTGGATGGTGTACCTATAAATAACAATACTATTTTAAACAATACCAATGAAGCAGCAGCTGGTTTTCAAGAAGTAGATTTTGGTAATGGGGGTATGGAAATTAATTCGGATGATATCGAATCTGTTAATGTTTTAAAAGGACCAAATGCTGCAGCATTATATGGTACTAGAGCATCTAATGGGGTAATAATTATTACTACTAAAAAAGGTGTTCAAGATGATAAAGTAAGGGTGAATATAAACAATAGTACCACGATAGACAAACCTTTTAAATTACCAAAATTTCAAAATAAATACGGACAAGGGAACTCCGGACAATTTGAATTTGTGGATGGATTAGGTGGCGGTGTAAACGATAACATTTCCTACAGTTGGGGTCCAGCTTTAAATCAAGGCACTTTAATTCCACAGTTTGATAGTCCTGTAATTTTACCTAACGGAACGGTAATTAGAGGTGGAGATTTTGCTTTAAATCCTGGCGAAGCTATTACTGCAACACCTTTTGTAGCGCACCCTAACAATTTAAAAGATTTTTATCAAACAGGTTTTACAATTAACAATAATATTGCTATTTCATCGGGATTTCAAAAAGGTAGTTATCGTATTTCATTATCAGATTTAAGAAGTGAATCCTTTATTCCAGGGGTTAATTTAGATAGAAATAATGTTTCAACAAACTTGGTGTTTCAACCAACAAAAAAAATAACTATAACGAGTAACATAAACTATATTAATTCCAGAAGTACTAATCGTCCATCTAGCGGGTATGGTTCCGAAAACATCAACTATTCTGTTGTAGCTTGGGGTCCTCGATCTTTAAATATAAATAGTTTAAGAGATTATTGGCAACCCGGGTTAGAGGAAATCCAACAATTTTCATTCAATTATACTTTTTTCGATAATCCTTTTTTTACAATGTTAGAAAACCGAAATAGTTTTAATCGAGATCGTTTGTTTGGTATTATTAACGCAAATTATTCAATTTCTAAAAATTTAAATTTAAACGTAACAACAGGGATGGATTACAGTAATGAAAAAAGAAATTTTTTACGCCACTATAGCTCTAATCGATTTAAATTAGGTGCTTATGCCGAGCAAGATGTTTTATATAGAGAAAATAACAGTAATTTTTTACTATCCTACAAAAATAAAATTGCCAAATTTAATTATGATATAGCTTTTGGTGGCAACCAAATGGAGCAAACTGCATCATTTAAACAAACTGAAGCTTTATCTTTAGCACAACCTGGAATTTTTAATTTCACAAATGCTGCGTCTCCTATCAATGTTTTTCAAAATAATGCACAAAAACGTATTAACAGTTTATATGCTATTGCCAAGTTATCTTACAACAATATTTTCTATTTGGATATTACAGGCAGGAACGATTGGTCGAGTGCATTAGCAACTCCTGTTTCTACAAAAAATACTTCTTTTTTTTATCATTCATTTTCGGGAAGTTATATAGTTTCTAACTCTTTTAAATTACCTAAAGTAATATCTTTTGCTAAAGCCAGAGCAAGCTGGGCGCAAGTAGGAAATGATACCGATCCTTATCAAACTTCAAGTGCATTTGTAGCTGGAATTCCATACAATTCTCAACCAACATTTACTTCTCAAAACACTATTCCTAACTTTAATTTATTACCCGAAAAAACTTCATCGGTAGAATTTGGTGCTGATATCAGATTTTTTAAAGATAGAATTTTTGTGGATTTTACATATTACAATGCACTTACACAAAATCAAATTATTGCTTTACCTGTTCCAGTTTCTTCTGGTTTTACTCAGCAAGTGGTGAATGGAGGCACTGTGAAATCTCAGGGGATTGAACTTATGCTTGGGGTAAATGCCATAAAAACCAAAAGTTTTAGTTGGAATTCCTTTTTTAATTTTAGTCGTAATGTATCCACTATTTTGGAATTACCGGATGGGGTAGATAAAATTACATTGGCATACAGCAGGGTGTATGATAATGAAAATCAAACAGTTTGGTTCCAAATAGAAGAAGGTGGTAAAATTGGCGACATGTATGGTACGGGATATTTAAAAAATGAAAATGGTGATTTTGTAATTGATAATAATGGGAATTTTATTGTAGATAATTCTATTAAAAAATTAGGAAATTATAATCCTGATTTTATTTTGGGTTTAAACAATAACTTTAAATTTAAAAACTGGGATTTTAGCTTTTTGTTGGATTGGCGACAAGGTGGAAACTTAATTTCCAGAACTTTAGCTTTAGGTGCTGTAGGTGGGCAATTAATCGAAACCGAGAACCGTCCACAAGAAGGTATTGTAGCTAAGGGAGTTGTAAATACTGGAACTGCCGAAAATCCTATTTGGAAAAAAAATACAAAAGCTATTTCTGCTGAGAGTTATTACCGACAGTATTACGATAGAAATCATGAGGAAAATAATATGTACAATGCCTCATATTTAAAATTACGTCAAGTTTATCTTTCCTATACATTTAAAAGTAAAAATAACGAAGGATGGCTAAAAGACAATAAAAGTTTTAGTGTTGCATTTATAGCCCGAAATGTTTGGGCTTGGAGTTCTATCCCACATTTTGATCCCGAACAATTAGCCGTACAAGGTAATAGATTTGTTAGCGGCGTAGAAGATATGTCGTACCCAAGCGCAAGAAGTTACGGACTTAAACTATCATTACAATTTTAATTAAGAATTTTAAATTTATACACATGAAAAATATTTTATGGATTGCAGGATGTTTAGTTTTACTTATTTCTTGCACCAAAAACTTTGAGGAAATCAACACTAACCCTAATCAACCTGTGGATGTAAGGCCAAATTTATTGCTGAGACAAGTAATTTATAATTACGGCGAAGAAATGTCGTACGAAGGATTTGTCGCTGGAAATTTGTTGGCACAACATTTTACAATGGTAGATTTTAACTTATTTGATCGACATAACTTATCATCTCCTCAATTAGGAGGTAATCCATGGCGAATTTTATATAAAAACCTAATTAATACAGAATTACTATTAGAAAAAGCATTAAATGATCCTGCTAGTAAAGTTTATGAAGGTCCAGCTTTAATTTTAAAAGCCTACATAACTGCCACTCTAACTGATATTTATGGAGACGTTCCTTATTTTAATGCATTAAAAGGTTTATCTGGAAATGTTAAACCATCATACGATAGTCAGGAATTAATTTACACCGCCGAAAATGGTATTTTAAGTAATTTAGATAATGGAATTAAAGCGATTGATGATTACAATGGTGCTGTAAAATTAGAGGGTGATTTGTTTTATAATGGCGATTTAAGCAAGTGGATACAATTAGCTAACTCATTAAAAATTAAATACTTAATCCGCATTTCCAACATAGTAAATGTTGCTGATGAATTACAAGAAATTTATAGTCAAAATAAATTTATTGCTCAAAATAATGATAATGCGGTGTTTAGTTTTTCGGCAAACAGACCAAATAGTTTTAGGATGCAACAATTACGAGATGGTGATTTTAATTTATTTGTTTTATCCAAAACAATGGAAGAAATTTTAAATAATTATGAGGACAATAGAATTACTGTTTTTTTTCGACCAACAGGAAATAATTCAAATGTTTATCAAGGTTTATTAAACGGACCGGATGCATCTCAAACTTCCATTTCTATTAATAATTATTCATTAACCGGACAAATTTTTAGAGAACAAACTCAATTGTTAAAAGCTAATTTTATTACTGCTTGGGAAACTCATTTTTTATTAGCAGAAGCAGCAGAAAAAGGATGGATAAACGGCAATGCTCAATTTCATTATGAAACAGCAGTAAATTTGGCATTTGAGTATTGGAATACAATTATCCCAAACAATTATTTAAGTTCTGGCAACGCTAGTTTTGGAATAAATGGAGCTGATAAAATAGAACAAATCATCACGCAAAAATGGATAGCTAATACAATTAATGGTTACGAAGGTTGGATTGAATATAGAAGAACTGGATTTCCTAAATTAAAAACCGTTTCGGGCAGTTTAAACAATAATTTAATACCAACTAAAATGCCTTATCCTGCTGATGAAAGTGCCTTAAATAGTAGTAATTTTTTACAAGTAACTGGCACTACTGGTAATAGTATTAACACAAAAGTTTGGTGGGATAACAATTAAATATGGGTACAATACAAATTTTACAATGGATATTTTTAGCCATTTTTGGTGTGGTGTTTTTTTTGGCTACACCTTATGCAAAAAACAATGCGCAATTTTATCAAGCTAAATCTTTAACAGGTAAAAAACCGGGAGTTTTTTTATTAAGTAGTAGCTTGATTATATCGTGGATTTTTGCAAAATCTATTGTTAATGTTGCACAATTAGGTAATGAGTTTGGTTGGGTAGGTGTATTGGGTTACGCTTGTTATTACTTATCGTTTATTGTTGCAGGTGTAGTAATTTATTATCTTCGATTAAAGGGAAACTTTAGGAGTATTCACCATTTTTTACATACCAAATTTGGTAAAAATACTGTTTATGTTTTTTCGATTGTAATTGCAATTCGTTTGTTTAACGAGGTATGGTCCAACACTATGGTTATTGGTTTATTTTTTGGTAACCCAACGGATTTCGAATATTATTTATCTATAATAATTTTTACGTTATTTACTTTAATGTACACTTTAAAAGGTGGTTTAAGAAGCTCATTTATTACAGATGCTATTCAAATGGTTTTATTTGGTATCTTATTAATATTTTTATTAAGCTTTATTATACCCGATAAAACAGTAAGACTAAATGATTATGTAAAGGAAGGTATTTTTGATTTTAATCATGGTGTAGATTTTTTAATAGTTGTGATTTTACAAATTTTCAGCTATCCTTTTCACGATCCTGTTTTAACCGATAGAGGTTTTATTAGTAAACTTTCGGTTACTATTAAAAGTTATTTCTTAGCAGGAATTATTGGTTTTGTAACAATATTTTTATTTGGATTAATTGGAATGTTTTTAAAAGTTAAAAATTTAAATGGTGATGTTTTATTACAATTTAACAAGTTTACTGGTGTTACAGGAGCTTTAGTAATGAATTTAATTATGATTACCTCTGCAGCTTCCACGCTCGACTCCTCTTTTAGTGCTTTTGCTAAATTAATTGTAAACGATTTAAGTAAACAAAAAATTACCATTTTTAAAGGTCGTTTAGTAATTGTAATTATTGCTACAGCTGGCACTTTACCTATTTTTTTTCATCCTACAATTTTATCCGCAACCACCTTAAGTGGTACTATGGTAATAGGTTTAGCTCCTGTTTTTATTTTGTGGAAAATTAATGTTCCTCCAATTTCTTTTTATTTATCTGTATTTTCGGGATTGTTAATTGGATTATTGGTGATGTTGGATATTTTTCCTGATAAAATGGTTTTTACAACAGGCAAATACAATAATTTGTTTGCGGCTAATTTATGGGGAACAGTGTGGTGTTTCATGGTGTTTTTATTTCCTTTAATTTTTATGAAAAATGGAAAAATCAATTAAGGATTTGGGTTTATTAACCGGAGATTTGTTAATTTTTGGCGGTGTTTATAGTAATTTACAAGCTTTGCAACAATTGTTTGCTATTGCTCAACAAAAAAATATACCTCCAACTAATATAATTTGTACTGGAGATATTGTAGGATATTGCGCTCAACCTCAGGAATGTGTAGAATTTATTAGAGATTGGGGGATTCATTGTATCGCTGGAAATGTTGAGTTGCAATTGGCTAATGATGAGGAGGATTGTGGATGTAATTTTAAAGAAGGTAGCAGATGTTTTAATTTTTCTAACCTATGGTATCCTTATGCGAAGTTAAATCTAAATCAAAATGCATTAAATTTTATGAAATCCCTCCCTCATTATATCCAATTTAAATATGGGATTAAAAATGTTTTTGTACTTCATGGGTCTTTTGATAATACTTCAGAATTTATTTTTAAATCTACAGCTTGGGAAAAAAAACAAAAGGTATTTGATCAAACTAAAAGTAACGTAATTTTAGCGGGACATTGTGGTTTACCTTTTAATCAATATAATCAAAATTATTATTGGCTAAATGCTGGAGTTATTGGCATGCCTGCTAATAATGGGAATTCAAGTGTTTGGTATATGTTATTAAATGATACGGATGGATTAAATTTTTTGCATCATCAATTTTCATATAATTATATTAAAACGATGGATTTAATGGAAAAGAATAATCTACCCAAGGAATATATTCTAACTTTACAATCTGGCTTATGGGATAATGTAGAAATTTTACCTTTAGAGGAGGCTAAAAACCAGGGAAAACCTTTGTTTTTATGAGTAACAATTATCACAATTCATTTGATTTTTTGAATTTAAATTTGTAAAATGGATAAAAAATGGTATCAACAATTGTTAAATATTCCGTATTTACTGTTGTTAAGTTTAACTTTGGGTTTGGCTCCTTTTACGCCCGAACCGCATTTGTGGGGTAAAATTAAATGGATTGCTGGGGGTGCAAATGGAATGGCTTTAATGGATTGGTTTGATTTTTTAATGCATGGTACCCCTTGGTTTTTGTTAATTATTGCTTTAATTTTAAAAGTGTTTAAAAAAATTTAGTAAATATGTTTGGCTTAAAAAAACTGATTTCCTTTTGTATGTTTTTTCCTTGGTTGAGTGCTTGTGCTGGAAATGGTACTTACGAATTGATGCTGAATGGTTTGTTAAAAAGAAATGTTCCTGAGATTAAAGTGGATAGTTTAAACGGAATATTAAATGATGTTATTTTACTGGATGCAAGAGAGTTAAAGGAGTTTGAAGTAAGCAGTTTACCCAAAGCTATTTATGTGGGTTATGATCATTTCGATTTTAAAAAGATTGATAAACTACCTAAAAATGCTAAAATTGTGGTGTATTGTTCCGTAGGGTATCGTAGCGAAAAAATTACCGAAAAGCTTATCGCTAAAGGTTTTACCAATGTTAGTAATTTATATGGAGGTATTTTTGATTGGGTAAATTCTGGTTATCCTGTATATCACAACAATCAAATTACAACCAACATTCATCCCTATAACTCGGTTTGGGGAAAGTGGCTACAAAAGGGCGATAAGGTTTATCGTTAATCTTATTATTTGTCTGCTAAACGACAAACTTAACACATCAACTTACCTACTTTTACAAAAAAAATCATGAAAGATTATTTACAAGCTAGTAATAACTTATACTCGCAAGCTGCTTTAACGCCCGATGTTGGTTTGTGTTGCACCACAACGCCAATTTGGAAATTTCCGGGTTTGGATATTCCTAAAAAAATGTTGGAAATGAATTATGGCTGTGGCAGTACCATTAGTTTACAAGATTTAAGTAACTCGCCAAAGGTGTTGTATGTGGGTGTAGGTGGAGGAATGGAGTTGTTACAATTTGCTTATTTAATCTTCCTAACTTAGTCCGGACATAAAGTTAAGCTTTTTACTTAATTTAGTTTTATGAAAGAGAGAAAGAATTACGAAAAAGAATTTAAATTAATGGCTGTAGAGTTGATGAACTCAGGCAAAAC
>JACCEB011695685.1_pt1 | contig 26844 bp, 19 predicted proteins | sample 7454761 | NCBI WGS metagenome assembly JACCEB01 (sample SAMN15323454, study PRJNA562643) | freshwater metagenome | isolation source: river surface water | place: USA:Blue River Watershed | collected 2017-08-18
CGGAGCTTTCGCAGCACTTGAGTGAATATCGACTCGCTTTAATTCATGGGCGATTAAAGGCGGAAGAAAAAGCAGCCATCATGGCAGATTTCAAAAGCGGTTTGATCCATGTTCTTGTATCGACCACGGTGATTGAAGTTGGGGTTGATGTTCCAAATGCAGCCTTAATGGTTATTGAGCATGCGGAACGCTTTGGATATGCTCAAATTCATCAGCTTCGAGGAAGGGTCGGACGCGGATCTGCACAATCAGCCTGTATTTTGATGTACTCGGAACCTTTATCAAGCGCAGCAAAAGAGCGATTACAAACGCTTCGTGAGGTTTCTGATGGATTTGTGATTGCTGAACGGGATCTCGCCTTACGCGGCCCAGGAGAGCTTCTTGGGGCGAAGCAATCGGGTGAAGCGATGTTGCGTTTTGTTGATCTTCAGCGGGATGCCTGGTTAATTCAAATTGCCCAAGAGCTTGCTGATGAACTGCTTTCTCATCATCCCGATTTGGTTCAGTTACAACTAGCACGCTGGGTAGGATCACGCACAGAATTTCTAAAGGCTTGATAATAGAGCCATGACCTTAACCGAACTTCGTTACATTGTGGCAGTTGCCCGCGAGCGCCATTTTGGTCGAGCTGCGGAAGCCTGCCATGTCTCGCAACCGACTTTGTCAGTTGCGATTAAAAAGCTCGAAGAGGAGTTGCAAACCCAGATCTTTGAACGTACCAGTTCCGATGTGGCTTTAACCACATTGGGTGCTGTGATTATTCAGCAAGCGCAACGTGTCTTGGAAGAAGCCAACGCTCTCAAGCATTTAGCCAAACATGGTCAAGACCCCTTATCGGGCCCCTTAAGATTAGGTGCGATTTATACCGTAGCCCCTTATTTATTACCGAGCTTAGTTCGTGTAGCGCGCGACACTTTACCTAAGGCCCCTTTATTTTTAGAAGAGAACTTTACGGTACGTTTAATCGAGATGTTGCGTCAAGGCGAATTAGATTGCGCGATTTTGGCAGACCCATTCCCAAGCGCTGGTCTTGATTATGTCGATTTATATGAAGAGCCGTTTATGGTTGCTATTCCTAAAGGGCATGAGTGGTCAGAACGTAAGACAATTGGTCAGAAAGAACTCAAAGAGCAAAACACCTTACTTCTTGGGGCAGGGCATTGCTTTCGAGATCATGTTTTAGGCGTTTGTCCTGAACTCAATCGTTTTGGATCGAGTATGACTTTGGGAGAGCATCGTAGTTTTGAGGGATCATCCCTTGAAACTATTCGACAAATGGTAGCTGGTGGTATAGGCATTACTGTTTTACCGAGAACATCAGTGAGCAATCCAAATGATCGTGAGGGTTTGATTATTTATATTCCGTTTGAGTCGCCTGAACCTACAAGACGCGTCAGTCTTGTATGGCGCAAGGGCTATCCACGGGTCGAGGCAATGAAAGCAATTGCGCGAACGATTCGTGCATGCGATTTACCTGGGGCGAGGTTGCTCTGATTTCTGAGCGTTTGCAGTCTTACTTTTATTTGGTGCGCTTGGATAAGCCCATCGGCATTTTGTTACTTCTGTGGCCAACCTTATGGGGTTTGTGGCTCGCTAGTGATGGTTGGCCCAATATTCAGATCTTGATTATTTTTTGTTTGGGCACTGTACTGATGCGCAGTGCTGGTTGCGCCATCAATGATTATGCAGATCGCGACTTTGATAAGTACGTCAAGCGAACAAAAAATCGACCACTAACGAGTGGCAAGATCACAAAAAAGGAAGCGATCTTACTTGCAGCGGCTTTGGCATTTATTTCTTTTTTACTGATTCAGCCCTTAAACCTATTTACGCAGCAATTATCCGTAATCGCATTGCTACTAGCAGCCATTTATCCATTCACGAAACGTTTCTTTTCAATCCCGCAGGCAATACTAGGTCTTGCCTTTGGATTCGGAATTCCCATGGCGTTTGCAGCAATTCAGAATACTGTTCCATTGGAAGCCTGGATTTTATTTGTTGGCAATGTTTTTTGGGCAATCGCTTATGACACTGCCTATGCCATGGTTGATCGTGATGATGATATCCGACTCGGTTTAAAAACTTCAGCAATTACTTTTGGTCGTTTTGATGTAATGGCAATCTCACTTTGCTACGGAATATTATTTGCTACCCAGATATGGGTTGCAGAAATGATGAAACTGAGTATTTGGTTTTATGTGGGATGGGCTCTTGCACTCGTATGTGCAATCTATGAACTGCGCTTAGTCGCTACACGTGAGCGCGATGCTTGCTTTAAAGCATTCCTGCACAACAACTGGTTAGGAGCCTTCTTGTTTATGGGGATCGTGCTCGGCTTAGCGTTTAAGTAAGCCTTAGGAATTACCGAGCTCTTTTGCCATTTCAGCGCCGCGCTTCTTAGCGGCTGTTAAGGCTTCTTGCAATATAGCGCTCCAATTGTTTTTCTCAAGAACCTCTAATGCTGCTGCGGTGGTACCACCTTTGGAGGTTACTTTTTGGCGAAGTGTAGTTGGCGACTCCGAGGACTGCAATGCGAGAGCTGCGGCACCCATTAATGTTTGATAAGCCAACTCTCGAGCAGTTTCGGTAGGTAAGCCCATTTTCTCGCCGCCTGCCTGAAGTGCTTCTAAAAAAGCAAATACATAGGCAGGGCCGCTGCCCGACAAAGCCGTTACTGAATCCATGAGAGACTCATCATTAATCCACACCACTTTTCCAACTGCTAAGCAAATGGCTTGGGCAAGTTGTCGCTGATTCGGATTGACATGCGCTGGAGCAAAGAGACCTGTTATTCCTTGATTAATCAATGCTGGAGTATTTGGCATCGCACGAACACAGGTTTGATATTCCAGCCATTTAGACATATCTGAAGTCAGGATACCGGCAGCAATACTCAAAATAACTGGCTGTGAGGAAGTTCTTTTCTTCAAAACCGATGAAAGTTGCTTAGCGGCGGTTTGAAAGTCTTGCGGCTTAACAGCAAGAACAATGACTTGGGCATGATTAAGTTCTTGCTCTGCCCCAGTAATTGAACCAAATGTTTTTACAGACAAATCAGTTGCTAACTTTTTAATGGTTTCGGGTTGAGGATCGACCGTAGTGATTAATTGAGGATCTGCGCCATTTTTTATCAGGCCACCAATCATTGCCCGACCCATATTACCGCCGCCGATAAATACAACTTGGATAGGATTTAAATTGGTCATAGCTCTATCTTAGCGCTTACTTTGCGTTCACCAAAAATAGCGCTTCCAACCCGAACAAGAGTTGCCCCTTCCGCAATTGCTGCCTCGAGATCATCCGACATGCCCATAGAGAGTGTGTCAAAGTCTTGAAAACCAGGAGTGATATTTTTTTGGGCCCGAATGGATTCAAATAATTCACGGAGTTGGGCAAAAGCCACTCGTTGCTCAGTTAAATTCGAGCTTGGAGCCGGAATTGCCATCAAACCCCGTAAAACTACACTTGGTAGCATTGCAATTGCTTCACATAACCCGAGGACTTCATCGGGCGCGACACCCGATTTACTTTCTTCACGACTAATATTGACTTGAACGCATACTTGCAAAGGCCCTAAACGAGAATAAGCCTGACGTTGGTCTGAGAGCCGTTGCGCAATTTTTAGTCGATCAACGGTATGGATCCAATCAAAGTGTTCGGCAATCTCTGCAGTTTTGTTGCTTTGGAGAGGACCAATAAAATGCCATTCCAGCCATGGTCGTAATTGATCCAGTTTCTGAATTTTCTCTACGGCCTCTTGTACATAATTCTCGCCAAATGCCTTTTGGCCGGCATGCATCGCTTCTTCGATGGCGCTTGGGGGAAACGTTTTGCTAACCGCAATCAGTTCAATGGTCTCTGGATCGCGACCAAACTCTTCAGCAGCGGCATCGATTCGATGCCTAACTGCCATTAAACGATCAGTAATTCGTCCCATTAGTGTTTAGGAAGCAATTGGTCAATGATCTCAATCCAATGGCGCACTGGAAGCTGATCTTGATGCAGATGACTAATGCAACCAATGTTTCCAGAGACAACTGTCTTTGCACCGGATTGCTGACACGCAGCTTCTAAATGCCCTATCTTTTGATTACGTAATTGTTCGGAGAGTTTTGGCTGCAGTATGGAATATGTTCCCGCTGAACCACAGCACAGATGACTATCGGCGCACAAGCTCACAGGAATTCCGAGACTTTGTAGCAAGTCTTCAACCTGACCTCTGATTTGTTGGCCATGTTGCAATGTGCAAGGAGGGTGATAGACAACACTGGATTTTGGACTCGAACCAATTTGCCGAATCAATTCTGCTTTGAAGTTAGGCAAGATTTCCGATACATCTTTACAGAGTTCAGAAACTCGTTTTGCTTTAAGAGCATATTGCGGATCATCTTTTAACAAATGCCCATAGTCTTTGACCATGACGCCGCAGCCAGACGCGTTCATGACGATCGCTTCAACCGCATTATTGGTATCAATATAAGGCCACCAAGCATCAATATTTCGTTTTGCATCCGATAGACCGCCATCTTGATCATTCAAGTGATAACGTAACGCGCCACAGCAGCCTGCTTTATTACTGTGTAGGAGTTCAACACCCAGTGCATTAAAGACCCTCGCTGTTGCATGATTGATATTCGGTAACATGCCTGGCTGAACACAGCCCTCTAGCATTAACATTTTGCGTAGATGTTGCTTGGAAGGGCGTTCTCCAGCAGGCAAGCCTTGAGGGATTTTGCGTTTGAGTCCGGAAGGCAACAGAGGTCGAACCAAACGACCAATCATCATTGAGCCATCAAATAACGTTTTATTGGTTAAGCCTTCTTTAAGAAGCCAGCGGGTCATTTTTTCGGTTGCAGGGCGGCTTGAGGTTTTTTCTTCGGCCCATTTACGACCAATATCAACTAATTTTCCGTACTCGACACCACTTGGGCAGGTACTCTCACAGTTACGACAGGTTAGACATCGATCAAGATGGGTTCTTGTTTTTTCGGTAACCGCTTGTCCCTCTGCAATTTGTTTAATGAGGTAAATACGACCCCGAGGACCATCTAATTCATCGCCCAATAGTTGATAAGTTGGGCAGGTCGCCGTGCAGAATCCACAGTGAACGCATTTATTCAGAATACGTTTTGCCTCGATGCCGTCAGCAGTATTAATAAATTGAGGGGCTAATTTAGTTTCCATAATTAAGGTAGACGCCCAGTAGTAAATACACCAAATGGATCAAAAGAGTGCCGTAAGCGCTTTTGTACAAGTTCCAGACCAGCCGTTAAGGGATTCGATTGAAGACGTGTAAAGCGCTCGAATTGTTCAGTGCCTTGGTGACGAAAACATGTGGCATGTCCGCCAGATTTCATCGCCTGTTGAAACAGTGTGTCAGCAGTCGAAGCAGTGGCTGGACCTTGAATCCAACGCTCTTGACCGTGCCACTCCAAAATAGTGACTGGGTTGAATTGCGAACCGAAATTAAGTACAGGGCAATTAGCAGGAAGCGATAGGCGCCAAAGTGCGTCATCTTGTTTTAATGATTCAAACCACGATAATTTTTGTTCACGAAGATCGCGCCAAAATGTATTGGCATCATTCTCTTGCAGTACTTTGGCACCAAGTTGATTGCACATCGTTGTGCTGGCTGAACTCACAGCAGCATTTGCGCCCGCTAACCGTATTGTCAGTTCGCCTTCTTCGGAGCCAGACCCAATCCAGCAACTTGCATTTAATGGCAATGGCTGACCGGCCCACTCATTCAATATTTTTAATGCGTTTGCTTGGCTAATGCTGCACCTCAGACTTTGGGTTGCAGCTGGTTTTGGCAAAACCTTGACCGATGCCTCAAGCAAAAGGGCGAGCGTTCCAAGAGAGCCGGGCATCAATCGCGATACATCATATCCTGCAACATTCTTCATCACTTTGCCGCCAAAGGAAAGATCTTCACCGCGACCATCCATTAAACGAGTTCCCAGAACAAAGTCACGTAAATTCCCTGCACTGATGCGTGCGGGACCAGCTAGACCAGCGGCAATGACGCCACCAAAGGTCGCGTTCTCTCCAAAATGGGGTGGCTCAAATGCGAGCATTTGGTTTTTGCTGGATAAGGTCGCCTCGATTTCTGAAATTGGTGTTCCTGCGCAAGCGGTAATCACCAATTCTTCAGGTTGGTAGTCAAGGATTCCACAATAATTTTTGGTGTCTAAGACTTGCGCTTGCGACCGTTGTGGATTGCCATACCAAGACTTGGTATTACCCCCTTGAATCGACAAAACATGATTGTGTTTTCCGGCTTCGATGATTTGCTCACGAAACCTCGCTAGAACCGTTTCATTCATACTCAGAAACGCTCCAACTCGGGGTGCGGTAAAACTCCGCCACTAACTCTCATTCGCCCGTATTCAGCGCAGCGATTGAGGGTGGGTATTGCTTTATCGGGATTGAGTAGGCGATCAGGGTCGAATGATGCTTTGATGCCCCAGAAGAGTTCACGCTCTTGCTCGCCAAATTGAACGCACATCGAATTAATCTTTTCGATTCCGACGCCGTGCTCACCTGTTATTGTGCCGCCGAGTTCGACACAGGCTTCCAAAATTTCAGTACCAAATTCTTCAGCACGATGCCATTCTTCAGGATCCGCTCCATTGAATAGAATCAACGGATGCATATTGCCATCGCCCGCATGAAAAACATTGAGACAACCAAGGCCATATTTTTCTTCCATGCCTTTGATACGTTTTAACAACGTAGCAATATGGCGTCTCGGAATCGTGCCATCCATGCAGTAGTAATCTGCAGCAATTCGTCCCGCAGCCGGGAAGGCATTTTTACGACCGCTCCAAAACCGCAAACGCTCAGCCTCACTTTGCGATACCTGAATTCTGCTAGCCCCTTGTTTTTCAAGAACAGCATTCATGCGTGCAATTTCTTCCTCTACTTCTTCGGGAGTTCCATCGGATTCGCACAGCAAAATTGCCTCAGCATTGAGGTCATAGCCAGCATGCACAAATTCTTCAACGGCACGCGTCGTCGGTTTATCCATCATCTCTAATCCGGCCGGAATGATTCCGGCTGCGATGATGGCAGCAACTGCATTTCCACCTTTTTCAATATCGTCAAAACTTGCCATGATGACCCGGGCTAATTTGGGTTTGGGAACCAACTTGACGGTGATTTCGGTGACAACCCCAAGCATTCCCTCGCTGCCGATTAAAACGGCAAGTAAATCGAGTCCAGGAGAGTCTGGTGCCATACTGCCAAATTCCACAACATCACCATTCATGAGAACAGCACGCACACGAAGAACATTGTGAAGAGTCAGACCATACTTTAGGCAATGAACTCCACCCGAGTTTTCATTGACATTACCGCCAATCGAGCAGGCAATTTGTGAGGATGGATCCGGTGCGTAATACAAACCATGCTGTGCAACCGCTTCAGAGATCGCCAGATTACGAACACCCGGTTGCACAACTGCTGTGCGCGTAAAGGGATCAACTTTTAAGATCTTTTTGAACTTTGCAAGCGACAGAACTAAGCCTTGCTCGATCGGCATTGCGCCACCCGAAAGACCCGTTCCTGAACCGCGAGGAACGACCGGAACTTGCATCGCATGACAGGTTTTAAGAATATTGACGACTTGAGACTCATTGTCAGGGAGGGCTACTGCCAAGGGCATTTTTCGGTAGGCCGCCAATCCATCACACTCGTAGGGAATTGTGTCCTCGGGTTGCCACAGTAGTGCATCTTCGGCCAAAAACGGTTTAAGGGCTTGAACTAAAGAGGCTTGTTTTGCTTGAAGATTCAGGATTTCTGGGTTTGGGGAGGGTGCGTTCATCAGTCTATTTTAGCGATTTACCTATAATTTGTTCATGGGAAATAGACTGACAAAAATTGCGACACGCACTGGTGATGCCGGCATGACCGGTCTTGGCGATGGTAGCCGTGTTGAAAAAGACCATTTGCGGATCTGTGCGATGGGCGATGTGGATGAACTTAACTCGCAAATTGGGGTTTTGATGACTGAAGAGTTTCCTCAGTCAGTCTCAACACAATTAAAAGAATTACTACTAAGAGTGCAGCACGATTTATTTGATTTGGGCGGTGAGTTATGTATCCCCAATTACACTCTTTTAAAAACAGAGCAAGTTGAACGTCTAGATGTTTGGCTAAATCAGTACAACGCTCATCTCCCTCCATTGAAAGAATTTATTCTCCCTGGCGGTTCGAGAGCGGCAGCGCAAGCACACGTCTGCCGAACCGTTTGTCGTCGTGCTGAGCGTTCGATTGTTAAATTGGGATGGGTTGATCCAATTGCAGATTCGCCACGCCAATATGTCAATCGTTTATCAGACCTTTTGTTTGTATTAGCTAGGGTCTTAAATCAAGCTGCCGGAGGTCAAGATGTCCTCTGGAAAAATCAAAATAAGACTCAAGACTAAGCGCGTCTGCGTTTGCGAACCGCTTGCGCTAAGCGCTCAAGAACCTTAACCGAGTCTTCCCAATTAATACATGCGTCGGTAATACTTTTGCCGTATTCAAGTTGTTTGGGATCATCTTTGCCAGGCGTGAACTTTTGTGCGCCAGCTTGGAGATGGCTCTCAATCATGACACCAAAGATTTTTCTTGAACCGTTCTCAATTTGATTGGCAACGTCATTCGCAACATCAATTTGCTTTTGATGCTGTTTGCTGGAATTGGCATGCGAAAGATCAACCATGAGCGAGGCAGGTAATTTAGCCGCCTCGAGTTCAGCGCATGCTGCTTCGACATACTTGGCTTGGTAATTGGGCTCTTTACCACCTCGAAGAATCACATGACAGTCTTTATTACCTTTGGTCTCCACAATTGCAACTTGACCATTCTTGTGGACTGACAAAAAGTGATGCGGGCGGTGAGCAGCTTGAATAGCATCAGTTGCAATTTTGATATTGCCGTCGGTGCCATTTTTAAATCCAATTGGAGCCGACAAGCCTGAACTTAATTCACGATGTACTTGGCTTTCGGTGGTTCTTGCGCCAATTGCTCCCCAGGAGATGAGATCTGCAATGTATTGCGGAGAAATCACATCCAAGAACTCGCTGCCAGCAGGCATGCCTAAGCGATTAATTTCCATTAATACCTGACGAGCAATGCGCAAACCTTCTTCAATTTTGAAACTTTCATCGAGATAGGGGTCGTTGATCAATCCTTTCCAGCCAACGGTTGTGCGGGGTTTCTCAAAGTAGACACGCATCACAATTTCAAGATCATCGGCAAGGCGAACCCGTTCTTTCAGTAAGCGATGGCAGTATTCAAGAGCGGCAGCGGGATCATGAATAGAACATGGGCCGATGATGACTAATAAACGATCATCTTTACCATGGATCAGCTGTCGTATTTTCTCCCTAGTACGACCGATTAATTTTTCAACGGGTGTGCCTGAAATCGGAAAAAAACGAATTAGATGCTCAGGCGGAGGCAAAACAGTGATGTTGCCAACACGTTGGTCGTCGGTTGCAGAAGTCTTATCAAGACTTGCTAACCAGTTTTCTTGGGGATGAGGGATTTTTGAAGTCATGGCTCTATTCTAAAGCCTGATACCGCCAAGTGCCTGTTAGGCAGTGCCTCCCACCGTCATTTCATCAATCCGAAGTGTGGGTTGACCTACTCCAACCGGAACACTCTGTCCTTCTTTGCCACAAACCCCGACACCACTATCTAGAAGCAAATCATTACCAATCATGCTGACTTGTTTTAATGATTCTGGGCCATTTCCAATAATCGTGGCGCCTTTAACGGGGTACTGAATTTTCCCCTTTTCGACCCAGTAGGCTAGTGACGCTGAGAACACGAACTTTCCGCTTGTAATATCCACTTGGCCGCCACCAAAATTCACGGCGTACAAGCCCCGATCAATACTGGCAACGATTTCTTCGGGGTCAAATTTTCCTGAAAGCATGTAGGTGTTCGTCATGCGGGGTAGGGGAAGGGATGCAAAACTTTCACGTCGACCATTACCAGTCAGGGGCATTTTCATGAGTCGTGCGTTAAGACTATCTTGCATATAGCCTTTAAGTACTCCATCTTCAATGAGAGTAGTGCATTGGGTAGGGGTTCCTTCGTCATCAATATTCAGCGAGCCTCTGCGTCCACTCAGTGTTCCGTCATCGACAACCGTGACACCTTTGGCAGCAACGCGCTCACCGATTCGACCCGAGAATGCCGAAGAGCCTTTACGATTAAAGTCACCCTCTAATCCATGACCAACGGCTTCGTGTAACAGTACGCCTGGCCAACCAGGTCCCATCACTACCGTCATAGGACCAGCCGGTGCGGGGCGAGACTCTAGATTGATTAGGGCATGGTCAACCGCTTCGTCAACCCATTGGTCAATGCGTTGAGAATCAAAGTAACCATAGTCTGCTCGCGCTCCGCCCCCGGCACTCCCAGATTCGCGCCGCCCATTTTGTTCGGCAATGACATGAACTGATACGCGAACGAGAGGACGAATATCGGCTGCAATCAAACCATTTGCTCTTGCAACCAGCACAACATCAAATTCACCAGCAAGACTTGCCATCACTTGAATAATGCGAGGGTCTCGCGCTCTGGCACGTTTTTCAATTTGCTCTAGAAGCGCAACTTTTTCGGGAGGCGTTAATGATTCCAGTGGGTTAAGTGGTCCGTACAAAGAAATGTTTGCCTGATCGCTAGCAGAAAGTGGATTGCGTACTTTTACCTTTCCACCTTTAGGACCAATGACTCGAGTGGCATGCGCAGCTTTGAGTATTGCTTCGTGACTAATGACATCCGAATACGCAAAGGCAGTTTTATCACCAGAGATTGCACGTATGCCAACACCTTGATCGATACCGAAACTCCCAGATTTAACGATTCCCTCTTCAAGACTCCATTGCTCACTTCGTGTGTGTTGGAAATAGAGATCTGCATCATCAAGTCGATGGGCGTGCATAACCCCAAAAAGTTCATCAAGGTCAGAGTGACTTAACCCATTGGGTTTTAGTAAAACTGATTGGGCTATGGTTAGTGCTTCTTGTGTACCGATTGGTTTGGCTAAATGCTCAAGGGCTAAAGAATTCGAGTGACTCATCCGATCAATTTGCGATGTTGTAATGCAGGAAGTTTAGAACGAATTTCGCTTAAGACCGAATCATCAAGTTGGCCAATCACAAAACCCTCTCCAGCGGGAAGGTCTTGAATCGTTCGGCCCCACGGATCAATCAACATGGATTGACCCCAAGTGCGGCGTCGATTCTGATGCGTACCGCCCTGTGCTGAGGCTAAAACGTAACACTGATTTTCAATTGCGCGGGCACGTAACAAAATTTCCCAATGGTCTTTGCCAGTGGTGTAGGTAAATGCCGCAGGAATAATTTGGCAATCCACAACCTCATGTTGACGGTAGAGCTCGGGAAACCTCAAGTCATAACAAATACTCAAGCCAAATACCCATTGATGCGCATCATGATCAATTCGTACCGTGGTGATTTCATTACCTGCCTCAATGGTTTCTGATTCTTGGTAACGCTCTTGATCAGTTTGAAAACCAAATAGGTGTACCTTGTCGTAGCGGGCAATACATTGACCCGCTGGGTTAAAAACTAAACTGGAGTTGAGAACTTTGTGAGGATCACTCGCATTGAGTGGAATCGTGCCGGCCACTAAATAAATTTGATTCTGCGAAGCAATTTCTTGTAGTCTTTCTTGAATTGGACCATTGCCAAAAGGCTCTCGAATCGAAACTTTATCGCTGTCTTTTAAACCCATTAGGCAAAAATATTCAGGTAAAACAATCACGGTAGCGCCTTGAGCAGACGCTTTTTTGATCAGTTGTGCGGCAGTATCTAAGTTCTCTGCCAAATTCGCAGAGGAAACCATTTGAATCGCAGCAACTGAAATCTTTTTTGCCATACATCAATACTAAAGCCTAACTTAATTTGCGGGCGCTACATTAGTGGGGTTTGTTTTTGGTGGGGAAGTAGTTGGAGCAGCAGGCTTCTTTTGCTCACGTAATAAATTCTTTGCACGAATTGTTTCAATCACTTTTGGATCCAAGGGCTTGCCGTTTTGATCAAGAGGGATTACATCGGGCTTATCCCAACTTCCTTGAACTAGGTAATCCGTCTGAAGGGTACGATTAAGCTGATTGCCAATCAAGTATTGACCAATTAAGGCGCTCACTCCAACAATCGGATTCACGGCAAAGAGCGCTAGGGCTCCTGCGGTGGCATCAATCGTTGGGAATATTGTGATTCTTAGATCCTGCGTTTGTTTTGGAATATTGACTAAGCCACTCGTTGCGACTCGAGCTTGATTAAGTTGCATCGTGAAGTTTTGGGTACGCGCAACTCCATTGCGTAGAACAAAATCACCCGATAAGGTATTAAAACTAGTGCCAGCTGTTACAACATTACCCAGACTTCCTTGAATGTCAAAGGTTGCAAATTTCAGCAAACTCTGCAAGCTAAATACACCAATAATTTTTGCAAAGCCTGAGTCAACTTCCATGAGTCGGCCATTTTCTAGATTGATATTAATTTTGCCGGCTAGGGTATCAAATGAGGGATCGTATGGCGGTCCTGTCCAATCCAATTTTGCAGTAACAGTACCTTTACCACCCTCAACAGCCTTGGGATTGCCCCAGTAAGCAATGACCGTACCTAAATCATTAATCTGCGAATTGACATCTAGTACAACACGCTCATTATTTCCCTGTGCGTCGGTCGTCCACTCACCGGACAGAGTGGTGATTGCACTCGGTTTGGTGATCCGAACATTTTCAATTGCAATTCGATTAGCACTATTGCGGGTTTTAATCGCTACCGCACCCGGTTTGTACTGATTGACGGTGAAGTCATCAATACTCAGATTCAGTTCGGGAATTGAATCAAGCGCGATTTGCTTACTCGCAGAATTTCCCTTATCGCCTTTTCGGGGAGTGCTTGGAGGAATATACATGCGGGTCAATTTACCGCTGACCAAGTCATATCCTGCACGTTCTTGGTATTGAACTTCACCCTCTAAACGGGGCGACTTCACGCTGATTTGCCAAGAACCCTTGGTTAATTTTGCATTGAGGTTCAGGTTTGGCCATAAGCGATTGAGCGCAATTGGATTTGCAACACGGGCTGTAAATATTGTGAGGCCACCCTCATCAGCATTGCTAGTATTTTGGGCAATTTGTCCCAGATCATTTTTTTGATTTTTAGCTTTATTGACTTTAGGGTACAAAAGACTATGCCAATCATCGATATTCAGATCGTTTGCAATGACATTAATCCCAATACCTTGATCAGGAATAATAGCCGGCGTACCAATTCCAATGCCCTGAGCCATCCCCGTGCCAACATTCATCCTGCCTTGAAGATTGATCAGCTTACCTAATTGCGCAGACCACTGTGAATTTCGCTGTTGCGTTGACTCATTGAAAACAGATTGATATTTGAATTGCCCCTTAAGATCTGCCCCCCTTTTTTTATTGAGAGGCTCTGGTAGTGCAGCACTTAATGCATTTAAGTCAAGATCGAGATTGAGATCGGTTGATTTACTGGAAAGATTTAAATTTCCTTTAAATCCAACACTACCATCCAAAGCATTGAGTAGCTGTTTTGATTGATTCCCTGCTTTGCTTCCAAAGTGGTTCTTTAATTGATTTAAATCGACTTTGCCACTGATGTCGTAAAGATCTATTTTGTTTTGTGCTTGGTTAATACTGTGTTTGAGATTAATGGTGCCACCAAAAAATTCTGCACTTACTTGTTCAAAGCGGGGCATATCTTCGGTTAAACGAATACTTCCTTTTACTTTATTCAAAGGTGCTAAATCAGACCAGACAATCGTATTGTTATCAAGTTGCAAAAGAGCGTTTAATTTCAGATCATCTGTATTTTGAAGCGGTAAATTTAGCTCCAAATCAAGCTTTGCATTACCTGATGGTTTTAAATTCTTCGCTAAATTAGGCCTATTCAATAGGGCAGGAGTTGTTCTGAGATAGTCCATCATCTCGTTTACAGGGCCAACTACCTCACTTTTAAGATTCAGGGTTGCTTTTGAGCTCGATACATTTGCGATCTCCGCGGATAAACTTTGCATTTGCAAATTTTTGTAGCGCGCATTATTGAGACTAACTGAGAGTTTTGCTTGTTGCATTGAAATGCGACCCTCTAGATTTGTGAACTCTTGCCAAATTCCTTTTGATACAGGAAAAAGTGGCGCGGGACGAAAAACAACATTACTGATCGGTAAATTGAGGCTAAGTTCGCCAGAGCCGGGCACATCAAAAGGCGCTTTATTTGGGTCGCCCTTGATTTTTAGGCTGGCATTTTTAATTTGGCCACTGACAAACGCTTTTTGAATATAGGTTCTTGCATCTTTGGACATTTCGGCCGGTAAATAGCGGTGCAGGGTTTGTAAATCGGCACGGTCAAATTGAACATTAAGATCTAAGGTATCCGGAGCTTTTTCTTTGCCAACCAGATAATTTCCATTGATGGTGAATGCAATTTCAGGGTTGCTTAAGTTGAGGTTTTCCATCCCAATCTGCCATTGTTTATTTTTGACAGACCAGTTGGCAGATCCCTTGGCAAGATCAAAAGCCATTTGCGGATCGACCAATAAACCATTGATGAAGAGTTGTAAATTTTTAGAATCAAGTTTGAAGCTACCTTGATTTTGATTGGCAGATATTTTCCCGCTGAGGTTAGTAATGCCCGGAATATTTTTGCGATCACCTTTGATGCTTACTTTGTTTAGACTCGCTGAGACCTCAAATTTGGGGCCTTGATCACTAATGAGGGCTCCAATTAGAGGTAGATTAGATTTTGATTCTGACCAAGTGAGCGCAATATCATTTAATTCACCACGCGGGTCGCTTTGCTCGATTATTTGACGGATACGATTTGGAATCGGTAGATTTAGTGCAAATAGGGTTAATTTTTCTAGGCTAATTTTTGCTGAGGAAAACGAAAATTTTTCTAGTTCACTGTCCTTTTTAGGGATTTGCCAGCCCAATGTCATTGGAGCCAGTGTTTCCATAGAAGAGTCAGATTTTTGGTTTGTTTCTCGCCACGCAAAGCGTTGGATGCCTAAAGAAATAAACTTATTAGACGTAAATTGCTTCGCATCAATTTGAACTTGGCCAAATTCAATCGCTTGATTACTTTTGGATTGTTGAAAAATTGGTTTGTCAATTGCAATTGAAAACTGACCTCCATCGGGAAGCCCTTTTGATAAAGAAAGGCTACCTGCGGATCGAACAATTCCACCTAACTGTTTAAATGGGATTTCAAAGTCTTTGCTTAATTGACCAATATCGAGCTCTTGAATATCCCACTTGAATTCACCGATCCAGTCGCGCCAATTGCCAGCTTCGCCACCAAGGCGATGAACAAAATCGCCCGATAGGCTTAATTTGCCCTGATGCCAAGGGCTGTATAAAGCAGTTTCAAGAGCATGTTGACGAATACCATTTTTTAATTGTAAAGATTCAATTCGAAGACTAGCGGCGTCACTTTTTGATTTTCCAAAATCTTTCCAAAGAATATTCAGGTTACTCAGTTTTAAATCTCCCTGGCTGAATAACCAATTTTGAACATCAAGATCATCGCCGCCTTCCCCTGCCAGTATGCCGGCTACAAATAGTTTTTTCTCGTGATCGCGAGTGACTTGAATCACTGCATCACTGGCATGTAATTTTGTGAAATATGGTTTGAGGTGATAAAACGATGACCAACTCAGTTCTCCGCGGATTTCGCGAACTCTCAATCCCGGGGTGTCCGAAATAATTGCTTTAGACAGTTGTGGATTCGGAATAAATTCCAAACCGATAATGTCAAAAACCGGTCGAATCCCCTCCCAATACACATGCAGTTGATCTATTTTGACCTCGACCCCAATCCGTTGTGAGAGCAACTTCTCAACAGCGGGTTTAGAGGTTTCTAGTTGAGGCCAAATGACAAAGCGGATAGTGAGATGACCTAAGATTCCTAGTGCCAAAATCACAAGACTTAAAACGACTAGACGCCGAGACCAACGCGCCCATGAACTTGAGTCAGGGCGCATTTTGAGGAGATCCTGAAGACGAAGAGGGTACTTTTTCTCGGTCATTACCACCCATTATCCGATACCCTCCTTAAATTCGGCTAGTAGAGATTAAGATAAGACATGGTCGGCATTCAAAACGCACTCCCGTTTCTCGAAAAAAACTCATTATTTGCACGCCGTTGGCTAAATGCGCAAGAGCAGTGGCGGTTATGGCTTGAGGAGCGCTTCAATACCCCAATTGATTCAGTACAAATCGATCAATTACTCTCGCCTTTGACCCAAAGGCTATCCTCAGAAGAGCTTGACGAAGCAGTCTTGATGAATGAGTTACGTCGGATTCGTCAGCAACTGATGCTTTGGATTGCTTATCGTGATTTAAATGGCTTAGCGAGCTTGGCGGAAGTTACAACAGCTTTGAGTTATTTTGCTGAGCAATGTTTGGCAATTGCGACAGCGTTTATTCGAGCAGATATGGCCAAGCGCTTTGGACTGCCTTGGGCGCGAACAGCAGACCATGAGCTTCCTCTCATGATTGTGGGAATGGGAAAACTTGGCGGCCGTGAACTAAATTTATCGTCCGATATTGATTTAATTTTCTTGTACGAGGAGGAGGGTGAGACACAACACGGTTCCTCATCCATCTCTAATCATGAGTGGTTTACCAAGTTAGGTCGACGTTTAATCAAGATTATTTCTGAGCATGACGGAAATGGCTTTGTATTTCGGGTTGATATGCGCTTGCGACCCAATGGTGATTCAGGCCCATTGGTTTGTAGTCTTGAGATGCTTGAAGAATATTTATTTGTTCAAGGACGAGAGTGGGAGCGTTATGCATGGATCAAAGGGCGGATGATTCATCCACTTCCAGCACATCCCGACTATCAGCGCTGTGAAAAATCACTCGAGCAAATCATTCGTCCTTTTGTGTACCGCCGTCATTTAGATTACGGAGTGATTGCTGCTATACGCGAATTGCATGCACAAATTCAGCGGGAGGCTGACAAACGAAGTAATCAACGCACCGGTCGATCGCGTGATATCAAACTTGGCCGCGGTGGAATTCGCGAAATTGAATTTCTGGCGCAAATGTTTCAACTTATGCGGGGTGGGACCGATCCACGCTTACGGATCCGCCCAACCCTTGAGGTACTTGATCGACTGCATGAAGGTCGATTGATGAGTAGTGAAGAGATAACTGTTTTGAAAGATGCTTATGTTTTCTTGCGTCGCTTAGAGCACCGCATTCAAATTTGGGAAGATCAGCAAACTCACTATCTCCCAGAAGATGAGGAGGCTCGTACTCGGTTGGCGCAAGCGATGGCAGGCCCAGAGCGTGAGTGCGGTTTAGATCAGTTCATGGAAGAGCTCAATCAACACCAAAATCAGGTGGCGCGGTATTTTGAGAAGGCATTTGCGTTAGATGAAAGTACGCGTTTGCAAATTGATACCACCATTGAACACTGGCAACCCGATCCAACCCTTTTTCCAAGGGCTAATGAACGTTGGGCCATTTGGCAAGATAGTTCACGTGCAAAGACCTTGCCCGAAAAAAGTAGACTAACTATTCGGGGTTTGTTAAAGAAAGCCGCGAGTGATATCGAGCAAGGTCATCCGGAGGATGCAGATCAAACCTTACTGCGGTTTTTTGATCTGCTTGAAGCGATATGTCGCCGCAGCGCTTATCTATCGATTCTTGCTGAGTACTCAAACGCTTTACAAAAAGTATTGCTCCTGTTGAATTCCTCTCAATGGGCAGCCCAATATTTAGCGCGCCACCCTCATTTACTGGATGATCTGTTATCAGCAAGTGCCCAATCAGAACTGATTGATGATCCAGAAAGTTATTGGCAAAAAGTAAAAACCATGTTGAACCTCCGTTTGGATGACGCTTTGACCGATAACGCGAGTCCAGATCACGCCATGGATATATTGCGCGTCACGCACCATACAGAAACCTTTTTAATCTTGTTGGCGGATCTAGGTATTGGGGCAACCGAAGGTTTGAGCGTAGAAAAGGTTAGTGATCGTTTATCTGCGTTAGCCGATTTAATCCTGCAAGTCACTTATGAGCGTGTTTGGCCAACGGTAGCGCAAAAATTTGGACTAGATCCATGTTCGTTGCCGCCATTTGCTGTGATTGCATACGGTAAGTTGGGCGGTAAGGAGCTGGGTTACGCCTCGGACTTGGATTTAGTCTTTTTATACGATGCACCTGAAACTGATTTAGCTGCACAAGAAGTTTATTCAGTACTAGCCAAGCGGATGATTAATTGGTTAACCACTTTGACGCCTGCAGGGACCTTATTTGAAATTGATACCCGTCTACGTCCAAATGGCGCAGCAGGATTTTTAGTAACAAGTATTGATTCATTTCGACGCTATCAACTGCGAGAGGGAGATAACGCCGCTTGGGTCTGGGAGCATCAAGCGATCTCACGCGCTCGTTTTGCAGCGGGTGATCCAAAAGTCGGCGAGCGGTTTGAGATGATTCGTAAGGAAGTTTTGTCTCAAGAGCGCAAATTAGGCAATCTCAAGCGCGAGATTATTGAGATGCGCCACAAAGTCCACGCTGGACATCCAAATCCATCATCAGAGTTTGATTTAAAACACGATCCAGGTGGTATGGTCGATATTGAGTTTATTGTTCAATTCTTTGTATTAGCTTACTCTCGTCAATATCCTGATTTATTAGGAAACCTCGGAAATATTGCCCTTCTTGGGATTGCAGCGCGACATTATTTGATTACTGATGTTCAAGCGCTTGAGATCGCAAACGCATACCGGATGTTCAGAGCGCAGCAACATCGTTTGCGTTTGGATGGGGCCGATAAGACCCGAGTACAGATTGACGATTACCCAGAATTCGCCCATGCAAAAGCTCACGTTACTGCACTTTGGGAAGAAGTATTTGAAGTTCCTTCTCGACCTGAACTAAAACTCAATTAGGTCATATTAAGAAGTTCTCTGGCATGACGCCGAGTGGTGTCTGTAATTGAAGTTCCACCAAGCATTCTGGCGATTTCTTCAATTCGTTCTTGCCTTCCTAGTGATTCAACATCCGATTTTGTTTTGCCATTCATTTGCTGCTTCACTACTTTAAAGTGATGATCTCCTTGAGCCGCAACCTGAGCCAAATGCGTTACACAAAGTATTTGATGGGACTGACCCAATTGTTTTAAAAGTTCGCCGACCGTTTGTGCAACAGCACCGCCAATTCCAGAATCAACTTCATCAAAGATCAGGGTTGGAGTAAAACTCGCTTTGCTCGTGATGACACTAATTGCGAGACTGATTCGGGCTAATTCGCCGCCGGAGGCAACCTTCGATAGCGGACGGGGCGTACTACCCGCGTGAGCAGCGATCAGAAATTCAATTTGATCGATTCCATAACTGTAGGGCTCGCACGGGGTAACTGCGATCTGCAATTGACCCCCTGACATTGCCAGATTTTGCATGGCTTGGGTCACTGATTGGCTTAATTCGAGAGCTGCTTTTTGACGCTTACTTGATAATTTTTTGGCTAAGGTACTGAAGGTTTGCTCAAGGGTTTGTAGTTTTTTACGTAAAGCATCGATATCTTGTGCTGCTGTAAATGCATCGAGTTTCTCTTGAGTTGCAACCCACAGGGCTGGGAGTTCCTCGGGGTTCACTTTGTATTTACGAGCAGCGCTATGAAGAGTCTGCATCCTTTCTTCAATTTCGGCTAGGCGATCAGGATCTAAATCCATTTTTTGTAAATACCGATTTAATCCATGAATTGCTTCATCGACCTGAATCTGAGCAGAGTCAAGATTCTCGCTAATTTCTTTGAGAGCGGCATCATGCTCAACTAGGGAGTCGATTTCTTGTTTGACACGATTTAATTGGGATTCGATGGATTGCTCGGCATCGCTTAAAAGATCAATCGCCGTTTGACTGCCTTGAATAATCTTCGCTGAGTTTGCGAGTCGGGCATGGTCAACCTGAACTGCTTCCCATTCTTTGGGTTGTGGGGCGATTTCATTCAGCTCTTCGAGTTGCCATTCCAAGCGCTCTTTCTCTCGTTGCAAATCTGCCCCAGCATTTTCTGCATGTTTGCGTTTTTTTGCAGTTTCATTCATTGCGCGAAACGCTTGATGAACTTCGGTGACCTCCTGCAACAGATTTGCATGGCGATCAAGAAGTTCGCGCTGTGCCCCAGTTTTAAGAAGAAGTTGATGAGCGTGTTGACCATGGATATCAACCAGATGATCGCCAATCTCCCGCAATTGATTAAGAGATGCAGTGCTACCGTTGATAAAGGCTTTACTTCGTCCGGAACTGTCGATGCTGCGTTTGATCACAAGACTTGTTCCATCGTTTTCTAGAGAAAAATCATTTTCTTCCAGCCAGGAGCGTACCGAATTTTGAAGTTCACCTTCCAGCTGAAAAATTACTGAGATCTCAGCACGTGATGCCCCTTCCCGAATTTGACTACTGTCTGCACGCTCTCCCAAGGCCAATCCCAAGGCATCGAGCAAAATGGATTTGCCAGCACCTGTCTCGCCTGTTAAGACACTAAAGCCTTTCGCAAAATCGAGCTCTAGGTGGTCAACGATTACAAAATCACGTAATGCCAAGGATTGAAGCATGTCGATTGACTGAAATTAAAACGTAGAAGGATACTCGTTCCAGTGCAATTTTTCTCTGAGAGTTTGGTAGTCACTATGCCCTAAGGGGTGCAGGAGAGAAATGGATTTATCGGACAGACGCACCTCAACTCGATCACCAATTTGCAATTTTGTTAATGATTGCATATCAAAATTAACAATAACCTCACGACCCCCAGCTACCTCAATGGTGATGAGTGATTCTTGAGCAAGCACGATGGGACGATTAGAAAGGGCATGCGGTGCAATTGGAACCAAAACAATTCCGGGTACGCGTGGATGCAAGATTGGACCGCCGGCAGAGAGGGCATAGGCAGTTGAGCCGGTGGGGGTGGAAACAATGAGTCCATCCGATCGCTGGTTATACATAAACGATCCATTGACATGAACTTTCAGTTCGACCATGCCAGATAGTCCTGAACGATTGACAACAACATCATTGAGGGCGAGTCCTCGATGGATTTCTTGTTTATCCCGCAGCACGACAGCCTCAAGAAGAGAGCGTTCATCGATTTCATAATTTCCATCGATGATGGGAGGTAGAACAGTTTTTGCATCTTCGAAGGGTATGTCGGTCATATAGCCCAAACGCCCCATGTTGATCCCAAGCAAAGGTATGCCACTACCTGCAATTTGACGACCAATGCCGAGCATCGTTCCATCACCACCCAAAATCACAGCCAAGTCTGTCGCGGACTTGAAGTCTCGTAATTCCAGGACTTTAAGATTTTGGTCTTTTAAATGGGATGCGGTTGAAGCCTCGATCGTTACTTCACAACCTTGTTTTACGAGAATTTGAGCAAGTTCCCGCAAATGCTGGTCGATACCACCAGCCTGGTGCTTGCCGACGAGGGTAACCCGGCGGAATTTCCTCTGCGGGGACTTACTTGAAGGGCTTAACATACTACGATTAAACCATAGGCATAAAATTACTCCAATCATGGATGACCGCTCAAAAGTGCTCCTTAAAACCCTCATCGAGAGATACATCGAGGAAGGTCAGCCCATTGGTTCTCGCACCCTATCGCGGTTTTCGGGCTTGGATCTATCTGCTGCGACGATTCGGAATGTCATGGCGGATTTGGAGGAATTGGGCTTGGTCACTAGCCCCCATACTTCAGCAGGTCGAATCCCGACCCCACGTGGCTATCGTTTATTTGTCGATACCTTGCTGACGATTCGCCCACTGGAGGAGGTGGCATCGAAACAAGTCGAGAAGTCACTCTACCCCGATGCACCTCAAAAGGTGATTAGCTCTGCTGCGCAGCTTTTATCAAATTTGACCCATTTCGCTGGGGTCGTCATGACACCCAAACGCGCACAAATATTCAAGCACATTGAATTCTTACGCTTGGGGGAAGGCAAAATCGTTCTGATCTTGGTCACTCCTGAAGGGGATGTGCAAAACCGTATTTTGTTATCGAATCAAGATTACAGTCCCTCTCAACTGTTGGAGGCGAGTAATTACATCAATACTCATTTTTCTGGAAAGAGTTTTTCCGAGGTTCGTAACCGTCTACGTTCTGAACTCGATCACTTACGAGGTGATATCGCCAGTTTGATGGCGCTTGCTCTTGAAAATGGTGTGACGGATTCGGGGTTGAGTCATCCCGATATGGTTATCTCGGGAGAGCGTCATTTATTGGATGTTGGGGAGCTCAGTTCCAATCTCAGTAAATTGCGCAAAATGTTTGACATCCTTGAGCAAAAATCCTTGCTGATGCAATTGTTGGATGTATCGAGTCACGCAGATGGTATTCAAATCTTTATTGGCGGCGAGAGCGAACTCTTACCCTATGAAGAATTAGCTGTAATCAGTGCACCCTATAGTGTCGATGGAAAGGTGGTGGGAACACTCGGTGTCATTGGACCCACACGGATGGCTTACGATCGCGTAATTCCCATTGTTGATATTACTTCGAAGCTTCTTAGCGGTGCCTTAAGCACAACACCATAATCCGGATCTCTCTTGAAAACAAATCCTCATTTACGACCTTCTCGAACCGGTATTTTGTTGTTGAATCTGGGCACTCCTGATGCGCCAACGCGCGCTGCGGTTCGCGCCTATTTAAAGCAATTTTTATCCGATCCTCGTGTAGTGGAGATTCCTCGACTGATTTGGTGGTTCATTTTGCACGGGATTATTTTGCCTATTCGTAGCGGCGCTTCCGCTAAAAAGTACGCCTCCATATGGCTCAAGGAGGGCTCTCCCTTATTGGTTTATTCCATGGCACAGGCGCAAGGTTTGCAAGAGCGCTTTCGACACCACAACTCCAATATCGTTGTTGATCTTGCGATGCGCTATGGTAAGCCAGCCATTGCAGAGGTGTTAAAGAAATTTCAAGAAGAGAATGTTGAGAGGCTTCTGTTACTTCCACTGTATCCACAGTATTCGGCAACTACGAGTGCCTCAAGCTTTGATGAGGTATTTTCCGTTCTAAAAACATGGCGAAATCAGCCAGAACTTCGCATCGTCAAGCACTATCACGATGCACCAGCTTATATTGATTCATTACGTCAACAAATTGAAACGTATTGGGAAAAAAATGGCCGCCCTAATTTTGCCGGCGGTGCCAAATTAATGATGTCATTTCATGGCTTGCCCAAGCGCAACTTGATGCAAGGCGATCCCTATCACTGCGAATGTTTAAAAACTGGACGTTTATTAGGCGAAGCACTAGGTTTAGATCCAGCTCACTACATCGTGACCTTTCAGTCGCGCTTTGGTCGAGCAGAATGGCTTAAGCCCTATACCGCATTAATGATCGAGGAGCTTGCAAAACAAGCTTGTCCGCAGATCGATATTGTTTGCCCCGGTTTCCCGGCAGATTGTCTTGAAACCCTTGAAGAGATTGCCATGGAGGGTCAAGAGATTTTTCATGAGCACGGCGGTAAAGACTATCGCTACATTCCTTGTTTGAACGACGATCCGAATTTTATTCAAGCACTACAGACTATTGCCCTAGATCACATGCAAGGGTGGCCAAATACGCTGGAAAGCCAAGCCACTCTGGAGAAGAGGGAACAGCGGGCAACACAGGCTGAAGCCGCTGTTAGTGCTAAACAATAACCCCTTGAAATTGGCATGATTCGCCCTCATTTAAGGTGAGTCAATAAGGTACTGATATGAGTGAAAAAAAATCTGAACAAGCGCAGGACAACGAAAATATTCAGGCGGATGAGGCTCAACCAGCCCCGTTAAGCATGGAAGAAGAGTTAGCGGCAACTCAATCAAAGCTTGCTGAAATGCAGGACAATTTCTTACGCGCCAAAGCGGAAGGTGAAAACATTCGGCGCCGCGCTGCAGAAGACATTGCCAAAGCTCACAAGTTCGCAATTGAAAGTTTTGCCGAGCATCTGATTCCGGTCAGCGATAGCTTGTATGCTGCTTTGGCAACTGAAGCGGCAGATGCAATAGCATTCAAAGAGGGTCTGGAGATCACTCTTAAGCAGTTAACTGCAGCGTTTGAAAAAGGCCGTTTGGTTGAAATTAATCCTGAGCCTGGTACCAAGTTTGATCCCCACCAGCACCAAGCCATTTCGATGGTGCCATCGGATCAAGAGCCCAATACGGTCGTTTCAGTCTTGCAGCGAGGTTTTTTAATTGCCGATCGGGTTCTGCGCCCAGCGCTAGTGACCGTTAGCCAAGCAAAATCTTAAGAGCTCTGTAATTTCAAGGACTTAGACCCCTTGAAATTACTTAAATTGCCCCTATCTACTAAGTATCTAAAACTACACCAACCATTTATTTGGAGCCATTATGGGAAAGATTATTGGAATCGACTTAGGAACAACCAACTCCTGCGTCGCCGTTATTGAAAACAATGCCCCCAAGGTCATTGAGAATGCTGAGGGCGCAAGAACAACCCCTTCCATCATTGCGTACATGGAAGATGGAGAGGTTTTGGTTGGCGCACCTGCAAAGCGTCAATCGGTGACCAATCCTAAAAATACGATTTATGCGGTAAAACGTTTGATCGGTCGTAAATTTACTGATCCTGAAGTGCAAAAGGATATTGGTTTAATGCCCTACAGCATTATTGCTGCTGATAACGGCGATGCTTGGGTATCGGTCCGTGATAAAAAAATTGCACCTCAGCAAGTCTCTGCTGAAGTTCTGCGCAAAATGAAAAAGACCGCTGAAGACTATCTTGGCGAGGAAGTCACTGAGGCAGTTATTACTGTTCCTGCATATTTCAACGATAGTCAACGTCAAGCGACTAAAGATGCTGGCCGTATCGCTGGCTTGGAAGTTAAACGCATCATTAACGAGCCAACTGCTGCAGCCTTGGCATTTGGTCTCGATAAGCAAGACAAAGCAGATCGCAAAATTGCAGTCTATGACCTCGGTGGTGGTACGTTTGACGTTTCGATTATTGAAATCGCAAACGTTGATGGCGAAAAACAATTTGAAGTTTTATCAACCAATGGCGATACCTTCTTAGGTGGCGAAGATTTCGATCATCGCATCATCGACTGGATCATTGCTGAATTCAAGAAAGAGCAAGGCGTTGACTTAAGTAAAGACGTTCTTGCTCTCCAACGTCTAAAAGATGCTGCTGAGAAAGCAAAGATTGAACTCTCCTCCTCGCAGCAAACTGAAATTAATTTGCCATATGTCACAGCAGATGCTAGCGGTCCAAAGCACCTGAACCTCAAACTAACGCGTTCGAAACTTGAGTCCTTGGTTGAAGAGTTAATTACTCGCACCATGGGACCTTGCCAAGTTGCTATGAAAGATGCTGGTGTCACTGCATCCGATATCGATGATGTGATTTTGGTCGGCGGACAAACTCGTATGCCCAAAGTACAAGAGCAAGTGAAAGCTATCTTTGGTAAAGAGCCCCGTAAAGATGTTAATCCGGATGAGGCTGTTGCAGTCGGTGCTGCAATTCAGGGATCGGTATTGGCAGGTGATCGTAAAGACGTGTTGTTACTCGATGTAACTCCTCTTTCTCTCGGAATTGAGACCTTGGGCGGCGTAATGACCAAGATGATTCCGAAGAACACCACCATTCCTACGAAGCATGCACAAGTGTTCTCAACCGCCGAAGATAATCAACCGGCAGTGACCATTAAATGCTTCCAAGGTGAGCGTGAGATGGCAAGCGCTAATAAGTTGCTTGGCGAATTCAATTTGGAAGGGATTCCACCTTCACCCCGTGGATTGCCACAAATTGAGGTGACCTTTGACATTGATGCTAATGGTATCTTGCACGTCACCGCAAAAGATAAAGCCTCCGGTAAAGAAAATAAGATCACCATCAAAGCGAACTCTGGTCTTTCTGAAGAAGAAATCCAGCGGATGGTTAAAGATGCAGAGGCTAATGCCGCCGAAGATCGTAAGTTACTCGAGTTAGTAACCGCTCGTAATGCTGCTGATGCGCTTGCGCACTCCACTAAGAAAGCTTTAGATGAGCATGGCGCTGGTTTAGATGCTGCTGAGAAAGGTGCAATTGAGTCTGCTCTGAAAGAGCTCGAAGAAGCTATCAAGGGAAGTGATAAAGCCGCAATCGAGTCAAAGACTGAAGCATTAGCCAAGGCAAGTCAGAAGCTTGGCGAGAAAGCTTATGCAGCGGAACAAGCTAAAGCCAACCCTGGTGCTGCTAACACCTCAGCTCCTGGAGGCGGTGCCAAGGCAAACAATGACGCTGAAGTTGTGGATGCAGACTTTAAGGAAGTGAATGATAAGAAGTAATCATTAAAAAATAATGATGTCAAATGGTGAGTCGGCCTCGTGCCGACTTCGCCTTTTGGGTGAAACATAAAAGGATTGGTCGTGGCAACTGGTAAACGTGATTTCTATGAAGTGTTAGGCGTTGGCAAAAACGCCAGCGATGATGATCTTAAAAAGGCCTATCGCAAGTTAGCCATGAAGTACCATCCGGATCGCAATCCAGATAATCCGTCCGCCGAAGCCAAGTTTAAAGAGGCTAAGGAAGCATACGAAACTCTCTCTGATCCAAATAAACGGCAGGCTTATGACCAATATGGTCACGCTGGTGTTGATCCCAATATGGGAGGTTTTGCTGGGGGAGCCGGCGGATTTGCGGACGCGTTTGGTGATATTTTTGGCGATATTTTTGGGCAGGGCAGAAGTTCTGGGCCTCAGGTCTATAAGGGTGCTGATCTGCGCTACAACATGGAGATCACTCTTGAGCAGGCTGCGGAGGGCTACACCACG
>JACCEB011412938.1_pt1 | contig 26838 bp, 18 predicted proteins | sample 7454761 | NCBI WGS metagenome assembly JACCEB01 (sample SAMN15323454, study PRJNA562643) | freshwater metagenome | isolation source: river surface water | place: USA:Blue River Watershed | collected 2017-08-18
GAAGCTGAGAATCCTATATCCGGGGGCGATGTATCACGTGATTAATCGCGGGAACTATAGGAGAGACTTGTTCATGAACCCGAAGGAGGCGGAGGCGTTCTTGGAGACGGTGAAGGAAGCGAAGGAGTGGATGGGATGGCGGGTGCATGCCTATGCGCTGATGCGAAACCACTATCATTTGGCGATCGAAACACCGGAGCCTAACCTCACCGAAGGGATGCATTGGTTGCAGGGAACGTGGGCAAACCGGTTTAATCGGTTCAGAAAAGAAAACGGTCAGCTCTTTCAAGGGCGCTACCGTGCGATCCTGATCGAGAATGTGACGGCGATGGCGAAGGTGGTGGACTATATTCACCTCAACCCGGTGAGGGCGAAGATTGTCCCGGCGGAACAGGTTAAGGCGTATCGGTGGACCAGTCTGGCGGGAGTCGTGAAAGGCAAGGGCTGGGTGGACGGGGATGGGTGGCGGGGAGGAGAGCGATTTGGAGCCGGTGAAGGAGATCGCAAGGCCTATGAAGCCTACTTGGTCGAGGTGGGAAGAGATGAAGAGGCGTGGGCGAAGCTGGGGCTGAGCGGACTTTCGAAAGGTTGGGCGATTGGCACATCCGGATGGCGACGCGCGATGGCGAAAGAACACGGCCAGATGGCGCTGAACCCGGGCTTGGAGCTGCGAGAGGTGAAGGAGCTACGAGAGGGGGCGTGGGAGGAGGCATTGCAGAGGGAGCTCCAGCAGGCGGGAAAGGTGGAAGCCGAGATAATGACGCGCCCGCTCCGTCAGCATTGGAAAATCGAGGTCGCCGCGGCAGTCCGGAAGAGCTGCGGAGCCTCGGTGGTTTGGCTGTCACAAAGGCTGGCGCTAGGTAAGCCGGCCAGTGTGCGCAGTTACCTTTGCCGCCATAGATCAAATCAATAAACAACGCCCCGACCCCTTCTCCCCCCTACCCCTTCTCCCCCATCCGAAGGACGACCCACTGAAGTATCACAAAACCGTGCAAGACGTCCTGCGCGCGCTGGAGAAATTTTATGACGACTTCCCTCTCCCCTGAACTTAACGCCGTGCTTCGTGCGCTGGGCGCAATCACCGGCTTCAAGGTAGCTCCCAAATTTAGGACGCGAGGTGGAATGCTCTACATCGGCGACTTTGGCACGGTGGAGTTGCGCGTTGTCCAAACGGCCCCCGGCTACGAGGTATCGATCGTCTTGGAGAAACTGAAGGCATCAATCGGCTTTCGGGTTTGCATCGGTGGGTCGATGCGCAACTACGGTTTGATCGCCGCGCACAGGCTAAAAGCCGCTCAAGCCGACGTGCTCTTTTTCACTCTGCCAGACGGGCTTTATGCGCCTGAGTTTATCGAGGCTTTTTCCTCTGAATCAACCGCCTGCAATCTTGCCGCAGTGAATGCCGTTGGATGGCCGATGGTTCTTACTTCGCAACAGATCGAGGTCATCGTGCCCGTGAAGGCGAAGGAGGCAGAAATCACCTCGTGTATGAAAAGCGTTTTGGAGTTGGCGACGCATGCACCGTTTAAGTCGTGTTAACCCAAGCCAGATTCTCGCAGACTCCGCGGCACGTCTCGCGCCAGCTCTCCGCCGAGCCCCCGATACTGTCACGAGCCCTGCTTGCTCCTCCGCGCGGCGGGGCGCGCTCCATTCGCAAGAGTGAAATTTTGTCGTCGGCGGCCACACGGCCAAGAAAGCCCGCGAGAAGCGGGGCTCATCAAGGTCTCCGTAAGCTAGAAGAGACCGTATCGAGTTTTGTTGCTGAATCCGTCCCTTGAACAGCCCCCGTCGGGCTAACCCGGTTGATCCTCGCAGACTAGGTGGCAAGTTACCCGCCGGCCTTCGCTTTCGGGTAAGGTGACGGCGACTCGTGCGAGCACTTGTCTCTGATATGTCGCGGGCGCGGCTTTGGGCCGCGGTGCGGTCTGTCCGGGCCGCGGAAAAGCGGCTTACTTTTCCAGGGGGAAGCGTTGCTCGATGCGCTCGGTCGACTCGGCGGAGAACTTTTCCAGGGGGATGTCGAAGATCTGCAGGTCGGCGAGGCGGAGCACGGTCACGCGGTCGGCTTTGCGCGAGCGCACGACCGCCTCGATTTCGCGGCCTTGCGCGTCGGCGAGGGTGAAGAGGTTCTGGCCGCGCACGAATTGCTTCTCGCCCAGGCAGGTGGAGCACTTGTCGGTGCCTTTGCAGCTGCGGCAGGCGATGTGGCCGGCGCCTTGGCAGACCGTGCAGCGTCCGCGGGCGACGGGCTTGCCTTTCTCCATCTCGATCAGCTCTCCAGCCTGCTCGCGGGGGAACCAGGCGGTCTCTTTCTTGCCCTTCGCCTTGTATTCGTAGGGAAACCAAAGCTTTTCGGCGTCGGCCTCGTTCTGGCCATCGATCTGACGCTTGGTCCAGCCGGGGGCGTCGGGCTTGAGGCAGTTGGCGGGGCAGGGGATCTGGCCTTCCTTGCAGTCGCGCACGTGGCAGTGGCCGTCGCCGCGGCAGGTGGGGCAACGCACGATCTGGCCGTCCTTGGCGTCGGCCGCCCGGGCCGCTTGCGGGAGGAGCATGCCCAGGCCAAGGGCGAAAACGCAGACAAAACGGGCGAGCGAGCGGGTGAGGAGCACGGGAAGGCGCATGGGGAGGCAGGGGTTCGAGACCATGCGGGGCGCGGTCGCAAGCCCGGACCAAAAATTAGGGCATCTACGCTAAAAATAACGCGCGAGGGAGGCGGCGCGGTCGGGCTTACTGGATGAGAAGGCGAACGAAGACGCGGGGGGTGTCGGAGAAGGGGCCGGAGAGGGTGGCGGTGGTTTCGACGGTCTGGGGATCCGCGCCGGGCGCCGACACCACCGTCTCGGTGAAGGTGACGCTGCGAACGCCGTCGCTTTCGCCGCCGGCCCGCCAGGTGGCGAGATCGGAGGACCACTGAAGCGAGCCGGAGGCGTCGGGGTGGTTCAGGGCGCGGGAGAAACGGACTTTGAAACTGTCGGCGGAAACGGAGCCGGCGGGAATGGCGAGCGCGCCGCCGCCGGAGGCCACGGCGGGATCGGAGCCTTGGAAGTATTCGAGGAGGTTGGGGAGCGAATCGCCGTCGGGATCGTCGACCGGGCCGCGCTGGGCGGGGTCGGTGATGGCGGCGAAGAAGTAGGCCTGGGAGGGCTTGTCGGCGATCGAGGCGGTGGCGGAGGCGGGCGAGCCGAGGGTGAAGCCGGAGCCCGCGCCGAGGGTGAGCGTCACCGTCTCCTCGCCTTCGGCCAGCGCGTCGGCGAGGACGGTCAGCGGGAGCACGAGGGCGGACTGGCCGGCGGGCAGAGTGACGGAGGCGGAGAAGCCGGAGTAGTCGAGGCCGACGGTGGCGGAGCCGGAGGCGGAGAGCGGCACGGTGAGCGCGGCCGAGGTGTCGCCGGAGCGGGTGAGGGTGAAGGCGAGTTGCTGGTCGGCGCCGTATTCGCCCGCGGCGGCGTCGGTGGCGGCGAGGGTGAGCACGGGGAGGGCGACGGCGGCGGTGACGCGGACGTTGACCGTGCGGGTCATGGTGTCGCCGGCGGAGTCGGTCACGGTGAAGGTGAACTGGCCGAGGGCGTTGGCGGAGCCGGAGGGCGTGAAGCGCGCGTAGCGGCCGGAGACGAGCGAGACGGCGCCGCCGGAGGGTGAGCTCAGGACGTAGGAAGGCGTGGTCTTAGAGTAGCCGATCGCGAGGGCCTGGAGATCGACGTCGACGGAGGCGCCGACGGCGCACTCGGCGCGCGGGGTGGCGAGCCAGTTGAGGTAGTCGTCGAGGTGGGTGTAGCCGTCGCCGTCGGGGTCGGCGTTGCCGTCGGCGAAGGAGCCGGAGGCGGAGGCGGGGTTGAGGCCCTTGATGGTTTCCCACCAGTCGGGGAGACCGTCGCCGTCGGTGTCCCAGCCGGCGGGGCGGACTTCGTTGCCGTAGTTTTCCCAGCCGCCGAGATCGGCGGTGGTGTCGGGCAGGCCCTTTTTGCCGCTGACGCTGCCGGTCACGGAGTAGGTGCCGTTGAGCGTCTCGTTGATGACGCGGGTGTCGTGGGCGTCGATCTGGGGCAGGTTGCAGCCCACGTCGGAGAGCACCTGCTTGTAGGCGTTGGTCGCGGTGTGGATCGTCGCGTAGGAGGGGAAGAACGGGGCGGCGACGGTGGCGCTGTAGGGCGGGGTGGAGTTTTGCGGGAGAGTGCCGCCGTTTTCGGTGCCGATGGAGAGGAGGGTCGTCTGATTGGTGACGGTGGTGGAGCCGTTCAGGAGGATGTTGCCGGCCATGTAATACTGCTGGGTGCCGGGGAAGCCGCCGTATTGGGGATTGAGGAGCGTGGTGATGCCGTTGACCGGGCCGCGCTTGTAGTAGTTGCCGACGAAGTTGACCTGGTGGGCGCCGCCATCGGTGGTGCGGCCGCCCCAGTTGTAGACGACGTTGTTGAAGATATCGAGGCGGCCGGCGTAGTAGCCCGCGTTGTCGAGGCCGCCGGCCATGGACCAGTTGCGGCCTTCGTTGTGGGCGAGGAGATTGTGGTGGAGGGAGGCGATGTCGCCGCCGACGGAGGCGGCGTAGCCGTGGGCGGTGCCGGCGGGGTAGTTTTGGTGGCCGGCGACGTTGAGGGCCTCGGAGAGGGAGCAGCGTTGGAAGGTGAGGTTTTTGCCGCCGCGGGTGCTGAGGCCTTCGTCGATGCCCCAGCCGAAGGTGCAGTGGTCCATGATGGTGTGCTCCGCGCCGGCCATGCCGGTGGCGTTCTGGGTCTCGCCGCTTTCCTTGCCGACGAGGCCGCGGACGAAGCGGATGACGACGTCGCGGGCGCCGCTCGTGGCGAACTGTTGTTTCTTGATGCAGATGCCTTTGCCGGGGGCGGTCTGGCCGGCGACGGTGATGTAGGGACGCGTGCTGCCGATGAGGATGTCGGACTCGAGCGTGATGAGTCCGGACACGTCGAAGACGACGGTGCGGGGACCGTAGTCGCCCTCGATGGCGTCGCGCAGGCTGCCGGGGCCGGAGTCGTTGAGGTTGGTGACGTGGCGGACGACGCCGCCGCGGCCGCCGCGGGCGAAGCGGCCGTAGCCCTCGGCGCCGGGGAAGGCGAGGTGGCGGGGGCGGAAGCTCCAGGTGGTGCCGGAGGTGATGTTGCCCAGCGAGTCGACCTCGTCGACGCGCCAGTAGTAGGTGGCGAAGGGGTCGGTCACCGGGACGGAGCGGGTGTTGGCGGTCTGGTTGCCGAGGTAGGTCGCGGAGGCGCGGGTGGCGGTCTTGACCGAGGCGAGGCTGGTGCCGAGGTAGACGTCGTGCGAGGCGGTGCCTCCGGCGAGGGCCGAGGACCAGGAGAGGGTGACGGCCCGGGCGTCGGCGTCGACGTGCTCGTCTCCATCCAGCGGATACGGGGTGTTGGCGATGCGGGTGGAGTTGGGCGTGTCGATCTCGAAGCCGTTTATGACGACGTTCTTGGTCGTGGCCGTCACGGTGGTGTCGGCGGCGAAGAGGAGGGTGGTGACGTCGCTCGCGGAGGCGGTGGTGAAGGTGACGTAGGAGGTCGGCGTGAGGACGTCGGTCGACCGGATCGAGGGCGTGAAGGTGGAGGCGTAGGCGCCGTTCAGGTAGACTTTGATCGGGGATATGGTGCCGAGATTAACGTCGGTGGCGGCGTCGCCGATGTTGTGGAAGGTCAGGACGGAGTGCGTGCCGGCGGCGAGGCCGGTGATGGTCATCTGGATCTGGCCGCCGGCGTTGCCGAGGCGGGGGGCCACGCTCAGGCCGTCGCTGACCAGTTTGTAGCCCTCGGTGGTGGTGCCGGTGGCGTAGTAGGTGTAGGTGAGCCCCGTGCCTCCGGCGGTCTGGGCCTCTGCGGTCATGGCGAAGGAGACGACGACCGTCTCGCCGGTGGAGGCGAGGGCGAAAGATTGGGTGATGGGGGTGGTGCCGGTGCTCGTGGTGCCGCCCGTGGTGGCGTTGTTGATCGTGGTCCACTGGGTGTAACCGGTGGCGGTCTGGGTGGCCAAATTTTTGTCGCCTCGGTTGATGTCGACCTTGAGTTCGCCGGCGGTGACGAGGCCGGCGGCGGAGAGCAGGCACGAGAAGGTGGCGGACGCGGTCGCGATGCGCCGGAGGCGCCGGGGAAAGGGGAGGGGGAACATGGCGGGGAACGGGAGAGCTTGAGGGGGTTGGTCCGGCTCTCAGGGTATTCCTTATCGCCATTGTTGCGCAGGCGAAGGCGGCCTGCGGTCGGACAGTCCGGGCGGGGAGACGCGGGGAGCCGGCGCCCGGGCGGGCTGAGGGAGTCTCCGTGGGGCGGGCGGGCTGGCGCGCGGGGTGCCGGGGGTGGGGCGCGGCGATCAGTCCGCGACGGTGTCGTCGTCGAGGAAGATCCACTTCTCGACGTCGAACTTCTGGCGATTGAGCGCCTCGGCGTATTCGGGTTTCCTTACGAGGCTGCCGGGGCTGTTCATCACCATCTGGATCTTCTCGTTCGGGACGTGGTGCTTGAGGAGGGTGAAGGCGGCGTCGTAGTCGCGACTGTCGTAGCCGATGCCGAGTTTGCGGTAGGCCTCGTTGGAGCTGAGGGCCTGGCCAGTCTCGGTCATCATGCGGTCGGCGGCGTAGGCGCCGAAGCCGGCGCCGCGGCCGTCGTTGTAGACGAGGAGCATGGCGCCGACGCCGTAGCCGACGATGTGTTTCACGGACTGCTTCATCTTGTCGCGGTTCTCGACATGGCGGAGCGGGAAGCGGTTGAAGAGGGAGTCGCTGTGGAGGCGAACGACGGGGATGTCGTAGATGCGCGGGTGGCCGTGGGTGAGGACGACGAAGTCCTGGCTGGTGACGATGTCGTAGTAGACGTGGACGCGGAACCAGTAGGGGGTGGTGAGCAGGTCGAGGATGGGATCGTCCGGCTTTTCCTTTTTGTGGGCGGCGAGGGCGTCGGGGTTGATGGTGACGAAGAAGCGGTTGTCACGGATGACCTGGTAGCCGCGCACGAGGGGATTGGCGCCGGCCATGTAGCGCTCGATGCGGTCCTTGCCGAAGAGCTCGCGGAACTGGAGCTCGGTGAGGAGGATGTCGTTGTCGACCGGCTTCATCGGCAGGAAGTAGCTGGCCGAGTAGATGAAGCGCTTGGCCTCGGGGAGGGCGTGGGGGCGGAACGGTTTGACCGGTTCGGGCGGGAGGGCGCGCTTCACCGTGGTCTCGGTGGGGCGCTTGAGGATGTGGCCGCCGGCGGCCTTGGAGGTGAGGTAGGCGAGGTTGAAGGGCGAGGGCTCGAACTCGAGGGCCTCGGTGCCGGCGACGGCGAGACCCTGGTCGCGGAGGGCGGCGACCTTGTCGGGGTTGTTGGTCAGGACGATCCAGGAGGCGTTGATCCCGAGGAGATAACAGATGTGGGAGATGTTCTCGTAGTTGCGGTGGTCCTTCTCGAGGCCCATCGAGGCGTAGGCGGCGAAGGTGGAGACCTGGTCGAGGGAGGCCTGCACGAGCATGCGGTCGCGGGCCTTGCCGACGTAGCCGACGCCGCGGCCTTCCTGGAGGAGGTAGAAGAGGACGCCGTTGCCCTTTTCGGCGATGACCTTGAAGGCTCCCTCGAGCTGCTGGACGCAGTCGCAATCGCAGCCGCGGAGGGTCTCGGAGGTGACGCAGCTGGAGTGGAGGCGGGTGTAGAGGGTGGCGGCGGTGGAGATGTCGCCGTGGGCGAGGGCGACGATGTAGTGCTTGTCGATGATGTCCTGGAAAACGTAGGCGCGGAAGAGGCCGAAGCGGGTGTCGAGGACGCAGTTGGCGATGTAGAGCGTGGTGCCGTAGAGCGGGCGCTCCTCGAGCGAGGTGGGCTTCAGGATGGCGCCGGTGGCGTGCTGGAGCTCGCGGACGAGGCCGGCGAATTCAGGCGGAACGGCGCTGGTGGGATCGAAAGTGGCGGCGGACATGGGAGCGGTGAGGGGGCGCGCGGGCGGCGGTGCGAAAGACGACAAAAGGCGCGGACGGCGCAAAAGGGCAGCTTCGTTTGTGGGATTGATGGACGGGCGCCGGGAGGCCGGCGGCGGCGCCGGGGGCCTTTCCGGGGAAAAACTCAAAAGAGCAGGCCGTGGAAGAGGTGGAGGACGAAGATCGCGGCGAGGCCGTAGCTGAAGGCGTTGATCTGTTTGCCGCGGCCGGTGGCGACGGCGAGGAGGACGTAGGAGATGACGCCGAGCGCGAGGCCTTCGGCGATGCTGAAGGTGAGCGGGATGGTCAGCACGGTGACGACGACCGGCATGGATTGGGTGAAGTCGGAGAGATCGAGCTCGGCGATCTCGCGGAACATGAAGACGCCGACGATCACGAGCGCGGGCGCGGTGGCGGCGGCGGGGATGATGAGGATGAGCGGGGTGAGGAGGAGCGCGGCGAGGAAGAGGAACGCGGTGGTGACGGCGCTGAGGCCGGTGCGGCCGCCCGCCTCGACGCCGGCGGCGCTCTCGATGTAGCTGACGACGGTGGAGGTGCCGAAGAGCGCGCTGAGCAGGGTGGCGAGGGAGTCCGCGACGAGGGCGCGGCCGGCCTTGGGCAGGGTGCCGTCGGGGCGGAGCAGGCCGGCGCGTTTGGTGACGCCGATCAGGGTGCCGATGTTGTCGAACATGTCGACGATGAGGAGGGTGGCGATGACCGGGAGGGCCCTGAGCGGCTCGGCGAGGAGGAACTTGAAATCGAGGGCGAAGAAAGTCGGCGCGGGCGAGGCGGGGAGCCAGTTCGAGAAATCCGGCGGCGGGGTGACGCGGCCGCCTTTGCCGTCGGGGATGAAGAAGCCGACGACGGTGATCGCGAGGATGGAGAGCACGATGGCGCCCGGCACGCGGCGGGCGACGAGGACGCCGGCGAAGATGATGCCGGCGAAGGTGAGCGCGGCGGGCATGGCGCCGAGCTGGCCGGGGCCGACGAGCGTGGCCTGGTTGCCGACGATGATGCCGCCGTTCTTAAGGCCGATGAAGGCGATGAAGAGGCCGATGCCGCAGGTGATGGCGACCTTCAGGGCGAGGGGGATGGAGTTGACGATCTTTTCCCGGACGCCGGTGACGGAGAGGGCGAGGAAGACGACGCCGTTGACGAAGACGAGGCCGAGGGCGGATTGCCAGGGCACGCCGAGGCCGAGGCAGATGGAGAAGGCGAAGAAGGCGTTGATGCCCATGCCCGGCGCGAGGGCGAGGGGCAGGTTGGTCATCAGCGCCATGATGAGCGTGGCGCAGGCGGCGCTGATCGCGGTGACGGTGACGAGCGCGTCCTTCGGCATGCCGGCGGCGGCGAGGATGGCGGGGTTGACCGCGAGGATGTAGGCCATCGCGGTGAAGGTGGTGAGGCCGGCGGCGAGTTCGCGGCCGACGGTGGTGTGGTGCTCGGCGAGTTTGAAGAAGCGGGAGAGCATCGGAGCGTGGAGCGGGAAAGGGCGTGGACGGGCGGAGCGAGGCGGCGGAGCGGGCGAGGTTTAGCACGGCCGGTGCCACGAGGGCGGCGAGCGGCTGGCACGGGTGGAGGAATGAAAGGGATTTAGGGCCGTGGCGGCGAGGTTTTGGTGGGGTGGGCGCGGACGGGGGCCGGTGCGGGCCGGGCGTCGACGAAACAAAACGCCGCCGCCCGGGGACGGGCGACGGCGGGCGGGCCGATGCGGGGCGCGGGGCGGCGTCAGAACGCGTAGCTGACGGTGAACTCGGCCTGGGTGCCGGGGAGCACGAGGATGGACTCGAGTCCGTAGACGCTGTTCGGCGGGGCGAGATTGCGCTCGTCGGTCAGGTTGGTGACGGCGAGGCGGAGCTCCCAGCCGCCCTTCAGCTTGTAGAAGACGGAGGCGTCGATCTCGAACTGCCAGGGGATGACGAGGGTGCCGGCCCAGTTGTTGTTGATCTCGCTGTGGAGGGTGCCGTTGAGCGAGGCGCCGAAGCCGTTGTCGAAGGTGTAGGCGACGAGGGCGTTGAACTGGTGCTTGGGCAGGCCCTGGACGCGGAGGTCGGGGGCGAAGTTGGCCTTCTGGATCTCCGGGTAGAGGGTGTCGATGTCGGTGTTGAGCACCTCGAAGCCGGCGAAGGCGGCCTCGGCGTCGATCACGCCGTAGGAGAAGGTGGCGTAGAAGTTTTTGTTCGGCTGGTAGTTCACCTCGATCTCGGCGCCCTGATACTGGTAGGGCTGGGCGGCCGAGTTCTGCGGCTTCACGACGCGGGTCTGGTCGTAGAGGGCGAGGCCGAGGAAGAGCTTGTTGTCGAGGAACGAGAACTTCGTGCCGACCTCGTAGAGCCGGCTGGGCTGCATCAACGATTCGCGCGAGAAGCCCGGGCTGAAGCCGCCGCCGTTGGCGATGGCGCCGCCGGTGTTCCGGCTGTAGTTGTAGGTTAAATACGAGGATACCTTGGGGGTGACCTTGTAGACGAGGCTGCCGTTGAGGTTGGGCAGGCCGACGGTCTCGCTCGCCTCGGGCACGGAGGGGAGGAGCGGATCCTTCGAGTTGACGTGGAGGAAGTCGACGCGACCGCCCGCGACGAAGGTGAGGCGGTCGGTGAGCTTGTAGTCGCCCTGCACGAAGGGCGAGCCGCTGACGGAGTAGGAGTCGTTGGTGTCGCCGTTGATGATGCCGGGCGTGCCGAGGAGGTTGGTCTCGCCGGGGACGGGCACGCGGAAGCCGGGGACGGCGCCGAAGTTGTTCGACAGGTTCACGTCGATGAAGCGGTGGTCCTGGGTGAGGTCCCAGACGCCGGCGGGCTCGAAGAAGAAGTCGTTGTAGGCCTCGACCTTGGTGTAGCGGCCGGCGACGCCGGCGTTGAGCGAGGCGGAGTCGAACTTCTTCTGGTATTCCCAACGCGACTCGAGGGTGATCGAGGGGTCGATATACTCCTGGTAGTAATAGGAGCTGTAGGTCTCGCGCCGGGTGTAGGTGAACAGGTTGTTGTTCACGAGCTTCGTGTCGGGATCGAGCGTGACGGTCTGGATGCCCTGAAGCTTGAAGTTTTTCCCGAGGGAGTTGTCGCCGGGTTTGAGCAGGCGGGAGTGTGGGCTGAGTTTCACCTCGGGGCCGAAGGCGACGTCGTTGCCGGAGCCGTCGACGTTGGCGGCGTTCTGCGGGTCGGCGGCGGAGGCGGAGCTGCCGCCGTTGACGTTGGTGCCGGTGACGTAGAGGCCGTCGTCGATGAAGCGCTGGGTGGGGCGGTTGACGCCGAAGTTTTCGACGTATTCGAGGTAGCTGAACTGGGTGTTGAGGAAGAGCTCGTAGTTGTCGTTCGGGCGCCAGGTGGTCGCGCCGTAGAAGGACTCGGTCTTCTTGTAGTCGTCCTGGAAGTAGCCGCCCTCGCTGTGTTCGCCGGAGTAGCTGACGCGGTAGGCGAGCTTTTCGGTGATGGGCGCGCCGAAGTCGGCGCCCCACTTCAGCTTGTTGTAGCTGCCGACGGTGCCGTAGACGGTGCCGCGGGCCTGGTCGAAGTAGGGGCGTTTGGTGACGAGATCGACGAAGCCGCCGACGTAGGCGGAGGCGCCCTGGACGGCGGTGGCGGGGCCCTTGACGATGTTGACCGATTCGACGGCGTTGAAGTCGATGGGGAGGCCGTTGCCGTTGGAGGTGGTGCGCTCGCGCATGCCGTTCTGGAACACGTCGCCGTATTGGCCGCGGATGTCGGGGTTGCCGGGCGCGCCGAAGTTGGTGCGGGTGTAGGAGCTCGAGGTGAGCTTGGCGAAGTCGCGCACGTCGCGGATGTTGATCGCGGAGAGCTGTTCGCGGGAGATGATGGTGACGTTGCGCGGGATGTCGGTGATGTTGGCGTCGGTGCCGTAGACCGAGCTGAAGGGGCGCGAGGTCGGCATGATGTTCTGCTCGATGGGGACGTCGCTGACCTGGACGGTGTCGAGGGTGACGACCTCGTCGGAGGCGGCGGGGGCGGCGGGCGGCGTCGTGTCGGTCTGGGCTACGAGCGGGCCGGCGGAACCGGCCGCGGCCATAAGCGCGAGAAGGCGCAGCGTAAGTTGTTTTTTGATCATGGTGTCGGTGGCTGGGTTGGCTCGGAGGCGGTTCAGCACGGCATATGCCACGGGGGACGGCGGGGTGGCCGGGACGCATTGTCCCACAGTGGAGACGTAATCACCGGGTGGATACGCGTATCGCCTTCTGTTTCGGGCCGGCGCGGCGGGCGCGGCGGGCGCGGGCGCCGCTTCAGGCCGGCTGGAAGAGCGGGAGCTGCTTCATGCCGGGCACGGTGACGAGACCCTTGTCGGTGATGCGGATCTCGGGGATGACGGAGAGCGGGATGAGGTTGAAGCCCATGTAGGGCAGGGTGCAGCCGGCGGCCTGCCAGGCCTGCTTGAGTTTCGTGGTCTCCTTCGCGACGGCGGTGGCGCGTTTGTCGCTGAGCAGTCCGGCGATGGGCAGCGCGACGGAGGCGAGGACCTTGCCCTGGTCCACGACGCAGACGCCGCCGCGGAGCTTGCGGAGGGTTTCGACGGCGAGGCGCATGTCCGGCTCGTTGGTGCCGGCGACGATGAGGTTGTGGGCGTCGTGGCCGACGGTGCTGGCGACGGCGCCCGACTTGAGGCCGAAGTCCTTCAGCAGGCCGTGGGCGACGGCGCCGGATCTGCCGTGGCGCTCGAGGACGGAGACGAAACAGAGCGAATGCGCGGCGAAGTGGGCGGACCAGTCGGCGGCGGGTTCGAGGCGGACCTTCTCGTGGAAGAGGATGATGCCCGGAAGGGCGGTGCGGATGACGTTTGCCGAGACGGGCGTGATCGGAAGCGCGGGGACGAGCGGGGCGGACTTCGCGGCGGGCGGAAGCTTGACCGTGGCGTAAGATTTTTTCGGATACGCGTAGCGCTTGGAGATGGCCTTATCGAGGAGAGGGGTGATCTTGCGGTTTTTCACCACGAGCTCGCCGCCATACCAGGTGGACTGAGGGACGAGGTCGTCGTCGAGGAGGACGAGGTCGGCGCGGCGGCCGGGGCCGAGTCCGCCGAATTCGCCGTCGAGGGCGTAGCGGGTGGCGGGGTGGAGGGAGCCGGCGCTCCAGGCGGCGGCGGGGCCGAAGCCGGCGTCGCGGGCCTGGCGCACGACCCAATCCATGCCGAAGAGGAAGAGGTCGTCGGCGTCGCGGTCGTCGGTGCAGACGCAGACGCGTTTGGGCGAGGCGCCGAGCTCGGTGACGGCCTTGATGGCGAGGGGGAGCGAGTGCCAGGGCGTGGCGGGATTGCCGCCGCGGAGGAAGACCCAGACGCCGTTTTCTAGGAAGTCGTCGGCGATGTCGCGGTCGATGGCCTCGTGGGTGTCGGTGATGCCGGACGCGGCGCCGGCGGCGACGAACTCGCGGCCGTAGATGTGGCCGCAGACGGGGCGTCCGCGCTTGAGCGCCTCGGCGAGGACGGCGTGGGAGCGTTTGTCGCCCATGGCGACCTGGACGAAGTCCATTTTTTCGCCGAGGGCGCGGGCCTCGGGCCAGCGGTCGAAGAGGGCGCCGATTTTGGCGGGAGTTAAGTCGCCGCCGGCGGTCTCGAATTTCGGCGAGGTGGCGGGGACGGTGCTGGGGACGGTGAGGAAGATGTTGAGCGGGGCCTGGCGGGCGTCGCGGAGCATCCACTCGATGCCCTCGGCGTCGCAGACATTCCCGATCTCGTGAGAGTCGCAGAAGAGGGTGGTGGTGCCGTTGAGCAGGGCGGCCTCGGCGTAGGCGCAGGCGGTCATCATCGAACTCTCGATGTGGACGTGCGGGTCGACGAGTCCGGGGGCGAGGAGGGCGTCGGCGGCGTCGTGGACGGCGAACTGGGCGCCGGCGACGGACGCAAAGTGCTTTTTCGCGGTGCCGGCGGGTTTGGCGCAGGCGATGCGGCCGCCTTTGATCCAGAGCTCGCGGTCGGGGTGGATGCGGTCGGTGTAGGTCGAGAGCAGGCGGGCGCCGGTAATGACGAGATCGGGCGAGGCGCGCCCCATGGCGACGGCGGCGAGCGGGCGGGTGAGGGCGTGCAGCGGCTTAACGGAGAAGCGGGTGAGCGGCATGACGGACGGTGTTTTTCGACGATGCGGGTGGATCGTTCGACGGGGTAGCAGGCCGCGAGCCATGAAGCCGCGTCATGGCCGGCGGGGCGAGAAGGAAGGCGAAAGTGCCGGCCTCAGCCGTGCAGCGCCAGCGCGTGGCGGATGGCGGGGCTGTGGATCGAGGGCAAGACGACCTGGAGCGCGGTGGTGAGGCCGCCCGAGCCGGGCAGGGGGACCGGCAAGGCGAGGGCGGGGAGGCTGCCCATGCTGGCGGGGACGGTGAGGCTCAGGATGCGGGAGCGCATCTCGACCGTGCACTCGGCCTTGGTGATCGCGGGGCAGGGCGAGCCGGGGAGCACGATGTAGTCGTATTCGCGGAACAAGGACGCCCAGGCGGCGGTGATGGCGTCGCGGTTGGCCTGGGCGCGGGCGCCGTCGGCGGCGGTGAGCGTCCGGGCGCGGTCGATGCGCATGCGGACGTTGGGATCGTAGCGGTCGCGATAGCGGTCGTAGAAGGGCGCGTGGATGCGCCAGGTCTCGATGCCGCCGAGGATGGCGTAGAGTTCGGCGGCCGGGGCGAAGAGCGGGCGCAGCGCGGAAGCGGTGGACTCGGGCAACGGTTCGGCGAGGCGCGGAGCGGCGGCGAGGAAGGCTTTTTCCACCGCGGGGTCGAGGCCGGGGAGCGACATGTAGCCGCCGCGGAGAGACGGGCGGGAAGAGGGCGCGGACTCCGGGGCCGGCGTGCCTCCAAGCGGGACCAAGGCGTCTAGGAGGGTGCGAAGATCGGAGGCGTTGGTCGTGAAAAAACCGGGGGTGTCGAGCGATTCGGCGAGCGGGTAGCCGTCGGCGATCCAGGGGTGGCGCGGGGTGAGGCGGAATCCGTAGAGTCCGCAGAAGGCCGCAGGCACGCGGATGCTGCCACCGGTGTCGGTGCCGAGCGCGAAGGGAACGACGCCGGCCTTCACGAGAAGGGCGGAGCCGCTGGAGGAGCCGCCGGTGGTGCGGCCGGGGTGGCCGGGGATCTCGCAATCGCCGTAGTGCGGATTTTCGCCGGTGATGCCGTAGGCGAACTCGTGCATGTGGGCCTTGGCGGCGAGGGAGGCGCCGGCGGCGCGGACGTCGCGGATGAAGGCGCCGTCGGCGGGCGAGACGGGCACGGAAAAATCCGGCGAGGCGACGGTGCCCTCGCGGACCTCAGGGAGGAAGGCGGAGCCGGCGAAGGTCGGCAGGCCGGCGGCGTCGAAGAGGTCTTTCGCGGCGAAGGGGAGGCCGGCGAGCGGGGTGCGCGGAGCGGAGCGTGAGGAACCGGAGTCGGGCGCGGACGCCGGGGGCGGCGTCCCTCCAAGGGAACCGCGGAGTTCGGCGGCGAGGCGGGCTTCGGGGGCGAGCCAGGCGAGGGCGGCGCGTTGTTGCGCGGGGGGCAGGGCGGCGACGCGTTGGTGGACGAGGCGGGCGGCGGCTTCGGGGGAAAGGGACTGCCAGTCGGCGAAGGTCATGGTTGGGTCGGAGCGATGGAACGAAAGAGCGACAGAGCACAGCGCGACAGAGCGTTCTGCAAACCGGGACCTGAGTTTGCCTCGGGTGCCTATCCGTCGTCTGTCGCGCCGTCGTTCCGTCGCTCTGGTTATCTCAGGGCTTTATCGCGACGGTGACCTGGATCTCGACGGTGGCGTTTTTGGGGAGGCCGGCGACGGCGATGGCGGCGCGGGCGTGGCGGCCGGCTTCGCCGTAGAGTTCCACGAAGAGATCGCTCGCGCCGTTGATCACCGCGGGGGCGTCGGGGAAGGCGGCGACGGCGTTCACGTAACCTCCGACGTAGAGAAAGGCCTCGACGCGGTCGAGCGAGCCGAGCGCACCTTGGATGGCGGCGAGGACGTTGAGCGCGCAGACGCGGGCGGCCTCGCGGGCGGTTTCGATCGTCTGCTCGCGGCCGACCTGGCCGACGTGGGTCATCTGGCCGTTGAAGCTCGAGATGACGCCGGCGAGGATGAGGGTGTTGCCGTGGATGCGGTGCGGCACGTAGCTGCCGCCGGGCGTGGGCGCGGAGGGCAGAGTGAGGCCGAGCGAGGCGAGTTTGGCGGCGATCAGGGACATGGAAAAAGAGCGGCAGAGCGACAGAGGACGGAACGACAGAAGGATTAAACTCAGTCGAAGATCGCCTCGGGTAGGTAGGCGGTGATCGTGGTCGTGGGGACGTTGACGAGCTGGCTGACCTTCAGGTCGAGCACGACGCTGCAGAGCGTGTAGGCCATTTGTGGAGACACGCCGAGACGATCCACGATGAAGTCGATGGCGCGGCGGACGGCGCGTTTGCAGGCCTCGCGCGGATTTTCGTCGGACTCGATGAAGAGGTGCCAGGGTTTTGAGGCGTAGCGCGGGGGCGTGAAGCTTTGCGCGGGGAAGATCGCGTAGGGGCCGGCGAGCGGGCGGGCGGGTTTTTTGTGGAGACGAAACGTGTAGGTGGCGTCCATCGGCGCTTCCATGCCGTTGATGCAGACCTCGCCGTCGCCCTGGGCGGCGTGGCAATCGCCGGTGAGCACGCCGGCGCCGGGCGTGAAGACGGGGAGGAAGAGGCGGGTGCCGGCGGTGAGGTGGCGGACGTCGAGATTGCCGCCGAAGGGGCCGGGGGCGCGGGTGCGGAATTCGCCGGGTTCGGCGCGTTGCACGCCGATGATGCCGGCGAAGGGGTGCAGGTCGAGGGTGACGCCGGGGAAAGAGCGCGTCTGCGCGCCTTCGAGTTTCCAGAGGAAGAGGTGGTGCTCGGGGAAATCGCCGGCGAGGAGGCCGAGGCCGGGGATGAGGCTGGTCCAGGCGAAGCCGTGGTGGGCGTAGGACTCGATGACGATCTCGAGCGTGTCGCCGGGCTCGGCGCCGTCGATGGCGACGGGGCCGGTGAGGGAGTGGACTTTGAGGGGGTTGAACTCGGCGGCGAACTTGGCGGCGGTCCAGTCGGGGCGGACTTGGTAACCGGAGGAGTCGGCGCAGCGGAAGGTGACGGTGTCACCCGGCGCGACGACGAGGCGCGGGGGCGTGGCGTTGTTCCAGCGGTCGCAGAAGGGCTCGGGGGAGAGCGTGTGGTGCATGAGAGTTTTAACCGCGAATGAACGCGAAGGGACGCGAATATCCGGAAGAAAAGAGAACGGGGCGGTTGGGTCTATTCGGGTGAATTTGTGTCTGGCCGTGGCTAGGAAAAGTCGGCGGATCGGTAGAGCGGGCGGCCGTGGCGGTAGGTGGCGAGGACGTCGTCGGGGGTGACGCGGGTGACGACGCTGGCGACGACGTGGCGGCTGTGGCGGAGATGGGGTTTCGTGAAGTCGAGCACGACGAAGGTCGCGGGCAGGCCGACCTCGAGGGCGCCGTGGTGATCGCCGCCGAGGACGGGGCGTATGTTGCTCGTGGCCATCTTGAGGATCGCGGCGGGGTCGGGCGAGAGGGCGTCGCCGAACTGGGATTTGGCGAGCTTGTAGGTGAAATCGAGTTCGGCGAGGAGGTTGGGCGCGTTGAGCATGCCGTTGTCGGTGCCGAGGAGGAGATTGGCGCCGGCGCGGAGCAGGGCCGCGACGGGCGGGAGCGAGAGGCCGAGGGTGGCGTTGGCGCGGGGGTTGATCGCGGCGGTTTTTCCGGCGCGCGCGAGGAGGGCGATCTCGTCGGCGTCGGCGGCGGTCATGTGGACGACGAGGTGTGGGTCGTAGAGCTCGAGGGCGCGGGCGAGGTCGCCGCGGCCGGTGGTGGCGAGGGAGAGTTCGCGGTAGCCGGGATTTTCGAGGCAGTGGATGGCGCGGAGTTTTCCTTTCGACGCGGTGAGGGCGCGGATCTCGGCCCACGCGGCGTCGGTGAGATCGTTCATCGTGCTCTCGGAGAAGCCGTCGGCGACGGCGAGCATGCGTTCGAGTTCGGTCCGGTGGGCGGGCGGGAGCGTGGCGTCTGGCGGGTTGGCGCGGAGGACGGATTCGTGGAAGGGGGACTCGTTGAACTGGTTGAGGATGATCGATTCGACGCCGGTGGCGCGCGAGGCGGTGCGAAGGAGTTCGGCGCCGGCGGGGCCTTGTTCGCGGAAGTCGAGGTGGCAGACGGTGCCGGTGCGGGCCATGTAGCGCAGGTGCGCCTCGAGGTGGGGCAGGTGGGTCTCGGGCGTGAGCTTGGCGAGTTCGCGGTATTTGTAGCCGGCTGGGCGGAAGAAGGCCTGCTCGAGGGTGAGGCCGGTGGCGCCGTCGGGCAGGGCGGAGTCGCCGAGGTGGGTGTGGCCGTTGACCAGGCCGGGAATCACCACGCGCGCGCCGGCCTCGACCGTAGTGGTCGGAGCGATACGGTCGACGGCGGTGACGGTGTCGCCCGACCAGGCGAAGCGGGAGCAGCGAAACGGCTCGAGCTCGGGTCCGAGGAGGACGACGCAGTCGGAGAGTTGGCCGGAAGACGAAGGCATCGGGGTGATTGGCCGAAAAGAGGCGCGGAAAGCGCAAAAACGAACATCAGGCGACGAGGCGGATGGGCAAGGTCTCGACGGGCGCGGCGGAGCACGCGGCGCGGAAGGCGGCGAGGTCGGCGCAGGCGGCGGAGGGGATCTGGCGGGCGGGAACGGTGAAGGTGAGCTCTGGCGCGTCGAAGGGCCAAGGGTCGAGGCGGTAGGCGCCGCCGCCGAGGTCGACGGGCGTGCAGGTGATGACGCGGCGCGCGCCGCCGGTGTCGGGGTGCGCGTGGCGAAGGGGGCGGGGCTGGTCGTAGCGAACGCAGGTGAGAAGAGAGAGGTTGTCGCAGAACTGGAGAAACTCGAAGGCGCGCCGGAGCTGCGCGGGCGTGGCGTGGGCGGCGAGCGCGGGCGGGAGCGAGGCGGCGAGCTCCGCCTGGCGGCGAAGCTGTCCCTCGATGAAGGCGGCGTGGAGCGGGCGGTCGGAGGGCTTGAGGGTGTCGAGGTCGGCCTGTTCGGTGAGGAGGTTGACCGTGTGCATCGAGACGAGGATGGCGGCGAAAGGGTGTTCGGCGGCGAGGGCCTCGGTGGCGGCGCCGCGCACGGCGAGGTAGTCGGCGAGGTCGATCTCCTCGAAGGCGGAGTAGGCGTCGACCAGTTCGCGGGTGAAGGCGGAGGGGCGGCCCTCGCGGGTGAGAAAGGGCGTGGCGTCACGCGCGGCCCAGGCGTCGTCGTGGCGGGCGACGGCAAGCACGATCTCGGGGAGCAGGTCGGCGGGGGCGGGCGGGGGGAAGAACGCGTTGCCCCAGTGTTCGGCGAAGCGGCCGGCGAGCCTGGCGTGCTCCTGGTGGGCGACGAGGGTGTAGCCGGTCGGGGTGGCGATGCGGATCATGGCGGGTCCGGTTGAGCAGAGCGGGTGCCAGCGGGGGCGCCCGCGGCGGGTGATTTCGCCGAAAAGGCGGACGTTCGGCTAGGCTTGAGCGAGGAGATTGCCGGGGTGGGACGAACGGGGGCGCGGGGGTTTAGGCGAGCTCGGCTTGGACGGGGTTGGAGAGCGTGCCGATGTCCTCGATCTCGATCGCGATGGTGTCGCCGGGCTGGAGGAAACGCGGCGGGGTGAAGGCGGCGCCGACGCCGGAGGGGGTGCCGGTGAGGATGACGGTGCCGGGCAGGAGGGTTTTGCTGGCGCTGAGGAAGGCGATGAGCGTCGGCACGTCGAAGATGAGGTCGGCGGTGGTCGATTCCTGGCGAAGCTCGCCGTTGACGCGGGTGCGGATGGCGAGGCGGCCGGGGTCGGGGATCTCGTCGGCGGTGACGAGCACGGGGCCGAGCGGGCAGAAGGTGTCGAATCCCTTGCCTTGGCAGAACTGGCCGCCGCCCCATTTGAACTGCCAGTCGCGGGCGGAGACGTCGTTGGCGATGGTGTAGCCGAGGACGTGGTCGAGGGCGCGTTCGCGGGGGACGTTTTTGGCGGTGCGGCCGATGACGACGGCGAGTTCGCCCTCGTAGTCGACCTCGTGTGAGGCGTTTTGGGAACGGGGGAGGAGGATGGGGTCGCCCGGATTTTGCAGGGCGTTCGTGGTCTTCACAAAGATCATCGGGAACTGCGGCAGGGGGCGGCCGACCTCGAGGGCGTGGCTGCGGTAGTTGAGACCGATGCCGATGACGTTGGGCGAGGCGACGGGGTGAAGGAGTTTTCCGGGGCGAACAGGCTCGCCCGCGGGGGCGAGGCCTTCGGGCGAGAAGGGGTCGCCCGCGAGCGGGAGGGCGGAGCCGTCTGGCTGGAGGGCGGCGTAGGAGGGGCCGGAGGGCGTGAGGTGGCGGATGAGGCGCATGGCGGGGCGGCGGGATGTCCGGCGCCTACCATGATTTGTGCCGCGGCCGCTTGCGAGCTTGCGCGACCGGCCTTCGTTCCGCGGGTTGTTCGTAAACACCATGAACCGTCTCCTTGCCTTCGCCGGCCTCTTCCTCGCCATGCTTTCCTTCGCCTCCGCCAATCCCGTCAACGTGGGCGATCCCGCCCCGGTCGCCTCCGCGCTCTCCGACAACGGGGAGAAGGTCGACCTGGCTTCCGTGTATTCGAAGAATAAATACACATTGGTCTATTTTTACCCGAAGGCCGATACGCCGGGCTGCACCGCCCAGGGCTGCTCGCTGCGCGACGGCTACGAAAAGCTTCAGGAAAAGGGCGTGGCGATCGTCGGCGTGAGCACGGACTCGGTGAAGGCCCAGGCGGAGTTCAAGGCGAAGTATAAGCTCCCGTTCACGCTCCTCGCCGACACGGAGAAAGAGGTCCTGAAGGCCTTTGGCGTGGGTTCCTTGTTCGGGTTCTCCAGCCGCCAGGCCTACCTGATCCACGAGGGCAAGGTGGTCTACGCGGACCACAAGGGTTCCACGAAACAGCAGGCGGACGACATTCTCGCCTTCCTCGAGAAGAAGTGAGCTCGCCGCGCGGTTCGTGGTGGGCCGCGCCGTCGGCCGTTCCCCGGCCGTGTTTGAGGTCCGACGCTTTCCCGCCCGCGCCGTCGTCGGCGCGGGTTTTGTTTTTCCTGGGCCCGAGGCCTTTGCCGGGTTTCGGGCTTACTCGTCGGTTTCGCAGCGCAGGGCGGAGAGCGCGTAGGCGGCGGCGGTGTCGCAACGAAGCACCAGCGGTCCGAGGGTGACGGGGATCCAGCCCGCGGCGAGGGCGGCCGCGACCTCGTCGGGGATGAGGTCGCCTTCCGGACCGATCAACCACGCGGCGGAGCGGGGGGCGCGGCCGGCGTGCGCGGCGCGAAAATCCGCCAGCACCGCTCGCAGCGGGCGGGCGCCGGGATGGAGGCTGGCGACGAGGCGCAGTTCGGCATCACGCATGGGGGTGGACGCGAGGAAGGCGCCGAGCCCCTGCACCGGCTCGATGCGCGGGAGGAAGGGGTTGCCGCACTGTTTGGCGGCCTCGATCGCGGTCGTGCGCCATTTTTCGCGTTTTTTGTCGGCGCGTTCGGCGTCGAGGTGCAGCTCGCTGCGGGCGGTGGCGAGCGGGATGATGGCGGCGGCGCCGAGCTCGGTGGCTTGACGGACGATGTCGTCCATGGCGCCGCCCTTGGGCAGTCCTTGGCCGAGGAGCAAGGCGCAGGGCAGGGGAGGGCGTATCGTGGTCGATTCGACGCGCAGGACGGCGGTCTTTTTGCCCTCGATGCGATCGAGGCGGCAGAGCCATTCGGTGCCTTCTCCGTCGAACGCGACGACGGGGTCGCCGGGGCGGGCGCGGTTCACGTTGACCAAGTGATGGGTTTCCGCCGGAGGCAGCGGGAGTTCGCTCACGGTCCCGGGCGCGGCGGCGGGTTTGGGCAGGTGGACGCGGAAGTCGGGCATGGGAGCGGCGTGCGTTTCGCGTGACGAAAGAGGCTGGGGCGGCGTCGCCAACTCCCAAAAAGAGGAGAGGCGGCTCCCGGGAACCACCCCGGGGGCCGCCTCTGCCAGCAAACCAAGCAACCAAACAAACAACTGATGACGTGGAGATAGACCGGGATGGCGGAGAAACATTCAAAAATTCGCCGAAGAAAATCGGACTGAGGAAACGGGCCCGGGCGGCGTGGTGCGGGAGAGGCGATGCAGGGGGATCGAAAAAAGCGTCGGCTTTGGGATTTACACCGGCGGGCGGCTGCGTTGCCTAGGCGGTCTTGCCTTGCGACTCGTGCCCGGGTGGCGGAATCGGCAGACGCAGCGGACTCAAAATCCGCCGCCCTCTAAAGGCGTGTGGGTTCGACCCCCACCCCGGGCACCATCGATTTTTCGAGAAAAGCGCGCGAACCGCTCGCCCGTGTTGGGTTCGGATGATTGGCCCTTGCTGGGCCGGCTTATGTGGGGTGAGGGAGTGTTGCGGGCGATTTTCCGGAAAGCGCCGTTGTTTTGCGGTCGAAGTCGCGAATGCGCGATTCGGCGGTCGCATCGCTCTTTTTTCTCCCGAGCTTGCGAATGGCCTGTTCATCGGCCCGTCCCTGATCGCGCCGGAAGTGGGCGGTTCCTTTTGCGTGACGGGACTAGGGAAGGGAATGGGAGGGTGTGGGTTCCGCGCTAGGCGGGGGTTGGCAAGAGGAGAGAAGACGTCTCCGGTGCGGACGGCTAAAGTATGTTTAAAAACGTCCGATCTAAGGGGAATCATACCCTGCTGGATAAATATTATAACCCAGCTGGATGGATATTACATTGTAAGGGGGGTGGCTGATCTCATTTCTACCGACCGATTGATACAGCCGATGCGTTTTACGCGGAGCGTCTTCTTCCCTGTTGTCGCGTGATATTCCCAGATTTTGTTTCAGGGCGCCCGCCATCCCTCGGTTTCGGCGCGGTGATCGCTCCCTTCTTTCCCTCGGATCCCTTTTCAAATCAGTGAAATTCGTTTCTTTTGGTCTTTGCTCGGCGCTCCTTGGGGGGCTTCTCGCCTTCGTTCCCTCCGTGCGCGCGTTTCCGCCCGCGCCTTACTACACGATCTTCGGCGACGTTCGTGATGAATTTGGCAATCTGGTCGCCGCGGGCGGCGGAACGGTGATTCTCTCCGTGAACAGCCGCGAGGTCGCGCGCTACGCCATCACGGGGGTCTCGGGGGACGATTATAATTACCAAATCCGGATGCGGATCGATATGAGCCGTCTCGGCACCGCGTCCTACAGCTCGTTGGCGTTGAACACCGGGGCCACCTACACGTTGGCGGTCGACATCGGCGGGGTGCTTTATCTTCCCCTCGAAATGAGCACGCCGCCCAGCGTCGGCAACGCCGCGGATCGTCGGCGCATCAACCTCACCCTCGGTGCGGATTCCGATCGGGACGGGATGCCGGATGCCTGGGAGCAAATGCAGCTTTACATGGCCGGTCGTGATTTGGGGGATCTTTCCGCCATCTCCCCGAACGGCGATCTGGACGGGGACGGCGTGACCAATTTCCAGGAATACATCGCCGGCACCTACGCCGCCGACGCCGCCGAGACTTTTTATCTCCGCATCAAGTCCGCCGCTCCCGACGCCGTTTCCGTCGAGTTCTACGCCATCACGGGGAAGATCTACTCGATGGAGCGGAGCCCGGATCTGAAGACGTGGAGCCCGGTCGACTTTTCCGTCGGGGGCGCCGTCGCCGCCGCCACGCACACCGCCGGGGGCGTGGGCGTCGTCCAGGCCTCCATCGCCAAGACCGCCGCCGATTCCCAAGTCTTCTATCGCCTTAAAGTTCGATGAAACGCCTCGCCGTCCTTTGCCTGGCCTTGCTCACGGCCGCCACCGGCGCGCGCGCGCAGTGGCTCACCAAAACCTACAACCTCGCCCCCGGCTGGAACGGGATCTGGCTCTCCGGCGACGCCTCCTACGCCACCGTGGGCGATCTTTTCGCCGCTTATCCGAGCGTCGGCGAAGTCTGGCGCTGGAATCCCGATCCCGACCGCGTCCAGTTCAGCGACAGCCCCTCCACACCCACCACCACGAGCGACGAGTGGACCGTGTGGAAGCGTGACGACAGCTCGGAGCAGGTGCTCCAGCGCCTGGTCGGCAACTCGGCCTACCTGATCAACAACACCGCCGCGACCACCACGAGCGTCGCGATCAAGCAGCTCGTGCGCGCCCCGTCCAACACCTGGCTCATATCCGGCGCCAACTTCATGGGCTTCCCCTCGGCCGGCACCAGCGCGAGCTGGCCGGTGGTCAACGGCTACTTCGCCAGCTTCATCAACGGCGGCGTCACCGGCCTCCCCTCCGGCACCAAGGTCTACAAATACGTCGGCGGCCCCCTGAATTCCACCAATCCCCTCCAGGTCGCCCCCGCCAGCGAGCGGCTCGATCCGGACAAGGCCTACTGGTTCAACCTCGCCACCGTGAGCGATTTCTCCGGCGCCCTCGCCTACGAGCTCCCCGGCTCCGGCGCGCTCGCGTTCGGCCGCACGCTCTCCTCGCTCACAGTCGGCGTCACCAATCGCTCCACCGGCGGTCTCACGCTCACGATCTCGCTCGAATCCTCCGAGTCCGCGCCGTCCGGGCAGCCCTCCGTCAGCGGCGGCGTTCCGCTCACCCGGCGTGTTTTCAACAGCACGACCAACGCCTACGACGAGACCCTCGTTCCCGCGACCGGCTCCTCGCCCGCCTACACGGTGGCGGTCCCCGCCTCCGGCCGGGCCAACCTCGACTTCGGCATCCTTCGCTCCGCGCTCTCGACCAACTCCTCGAGTTTCTACGCCTCCATCCTTCGCATCCGCGATTCCGCCGGCCTCACCGACGTCCGCATCCCCGTGAGCGCCCAGCCCGCGACCACCGCCGGCCTCTGGATCGCCCAGATCAAGGTCACCAACGTCACGAGCACCCAGCCCAACTCCGGCAGCACGACGTCGCGCCCCTTTCCGATGAACGTGCTCGTCCACGTGGACTCCGGCGGCACGCCCCGGCTGCTCCGGCAGGTTTTCGTCGGTCGCCTCGCCTCCACCGGCAACCCGCTCGGTCTGGCCGTGAGCGAATCCCGCATCCTCGGGGCCGCGTCCTCCGACGTGAAGCCGACGCGCTACTACGCGCCCATGATGCCGGCCGGCTCCTCCGCGATCGCCGGCGTCGGTTCCCTCGCCTCCGGCTCCAGCACCACCTGGAGCGTCGTCCACGCCCACAACGATCCGGTCAATCCCTTCGTCCACGCGTATCATCCGGACCACGACAATCTCGACGCCCGCTTCGCGCCGCTCGGCGCGGGCAAGGAGAGCTACACGATCAGCCGGACCTGCGTCTTCGCCTTCACCGCCGCCCCTCCCGACGGATCCACCGTGTCCGGCTGGGGATCGACCGTATTGGGCGGCAACTACAGCGAAACCCTCGCGGGCTTGAACAAGGTTCCCCTGGCCGTCTCCGGCACCTTCGCCATGCGCCGCATCTCCGAGATCGCCGACATCGACCTCGCTTCCCCCTGAGCCCCGTCCCCTTTCACCTCCGCCTTTTCCCTTTAGATTCATGAAATCCAAACTGATCGCCGTCCTCCTCCCGCTTCTCGGCGCCGCCTCGGTTCACGCTCAATCGGCCGTCGTCCCCGCCCTGCTCAGCTACCAGGGCCGCGTGACCGACTCCGCCGGCAATCTCATCGGTTCGACCACGCCCGCCAATCGCGCGGTCAAGTTTCAGCTCTACACCGCGTCCTCCGGCGGCACGGCGATCTGGGCCGAGACCCAGACCGTCACCATCTCCGGCGGCGAATTCAGCGTTCTCGTCGGCAACGGCACCGGCATCTCCGGCCTCACCGGTCCCAGCGCCCCCGCGCCCACGCCCTACAAGACGCTCAAGGACGTCCTCAACTCCGCCACCACCTCCGCCTTCTACCTCGGCGTGACCGTCGACGACGGCAACTCCGCCACCGTCGACGCCGAGATCTCGCCGCGCCAGCAGCTGGTCTCCGGCGCCTTCGCCCTCCGCGCCGCCGTCGCCGAATCCGTCGCCTCGAGCGCCGTCACCACGACGATGGTCGCGGACTCCAGCATCACCACGGGCAAGATCGCCGACGCGAACGTCACCTCCGCCAAGATCGCCGACGGCACCGTCGTCGCCGCCGACATCGCCTCCAACGCGATCACCGCCGCCAAGATCGACGCCTCCAGCGTGGGCCTCTGGAGCGTGGGCGGCGCCAACGTCTATCGTCCCTCCGGCAACGTCGGCGTGGGCACCTCCTCGCCCAGCGCGCCGCTGCACGTCCTCGCCAACGGCAACACCGATCCCTCCGCCAACGGAATCTACGTCTACAATCCAATCAATAACACGAACAACAACGCCAACGTTGCAGTGCGCACCGCCGGGGTTTACGCGGGAAACCCGTTCTTCTCCATGGATGTCGCCGGCGTCAGCGGCTGGTCCATGGGCGTGGACAACGCAGACTCGCAGAAATTCAAGATCAGCAATTCGTGGAGTGCTCTCTCCACCAACACCAAGCTGACGGTCACCGGCGCCGGCAATGTCGGCATCGGCACCACCACCCCCGCCCGTCCGCTGAGCTTCGCTGATGGAGTCGGCGACAAAATCTCCCTCACCGGACAAGGCACCTCCAATTACGGCATGGGCATCCAGCCCGCCCTGCTGCAGCTCTATTCCGATGCGGCCGGCGCGGACATCGCCTTCGGTTACGGTTCTTCCTACAATTTCACGGAGCGCATGCGCGTGAAGGGCACCGGCTACGTCGGCATCGGCACCAGCACGCCCGGCGGCACGCTGCATCTCAACGAGAGCACCGGCACCCAGGCCGGCGTCGGCGTCGGCACCCTCATTCTCGAGCATCAGAACAACGGTGGCGCCAGTAGCGTCGTTTTCCGCAGCAAGACCAATTATAGCAGCGACTACGGCTACATCCAGTATCAGGACGACTCCAACATCGGCGGCGCCGGCGAACAGGCCCGTCTCGTCATCGCCACGCAAAACGACGCCGACGACTACGTCATCCTCCAGCCGACCACCGGCCGCGTTGGCATCGGCACCATGAGCCCCGTCGTCCAGCTCGACGTTCGCGGCAAGACCGCCCGC
>JACCEB011660801.1_pt1 | contig 26822 bp, 28 predicted proteins | sample 7454761 | NCBI WGS metagenome assembly JACCEB01 (sample SAMN15323454, study PRJNA562643) | freshwater metagenome | isolation source: river surface water | place: USA:Blue River Watershed | collected 2017-08-18
AATGTGGCCTTTTATGGGGCCACCTCGGGTGAGGCCTACATCAATGGAAAAGGTGGCGAACGCTTCTGTGTGCGAAATTCTGGGGTCAAAGCAGTCATTGAAGGAATAGGTGATCATGGATGTGAATACATGACCGGAGGATTGCTCGTCAACCTTGGTGAAATCGGAAGAAATTTTGCTGCAGGGATGAGTGGAGGTATAGCCTACATTCTTCAACAGTACCAAGGCGAAATCAATCCGGAGATGGTGGACATTGACCCAATGGAAGATCAAGACTTCGCAACCCTGCACACCTACCTCAAGCGACACGTTGCCTTTACACGAAGCTCCCTTGCCCAACAGTTTTTGGAAAATTGGGAGCAAACAAAGACCAAGTTTATCAAGGTGATTCCAAGAGATTACAAAGCTGTCTTGGCAAAAAAATCACTCCAACACGAAAAAACAGTAGCCTAATATGGGTGCCAAAGACGGATTTTTAAAGCACAACAGAGAAACACCCGGAAGCCGGGATCCACAAGTACGATTGGGGGATTACAAAGAAATCTACACCCCCTTTACGGATAAGCAGTTGAATAATCAAGCTGCCCGATGCATGGACTGTGGGGTCCCCTTTTGCCATCATGGCTGTCCTCTTGGCAACGTGATTCCTGAATTCAATGATGCCGTATATCAGCAAAATTGGGATCAGGCTATTCGTATTTTGAAAAGTACAAACAACTTTCCGGAATTTACGGGAAGAATTTGTCCTGCCCCCTGTGAGGCGAGTTGCGTGCTCGGCATCAACAAGGATCCTGTAGCCATCGAGTTGATTGAAAAAAACATTGTGGAAAAAGCATACCAACTCGGGCTGATTCACGCTACCCCACCCAAAAGCAGAACAGGAAAGCGGGTGGCAGTAGTTGGCTCAGGACCGGCAGGTCTTGCTGCAGCAGACCAACTCAACCACGCAGGGCATGAAGTGACCCTTTTTGAAAAGAATGCCAAAGTGGGTGGACTTCTTCGCTACGGAATCCCTGATTTTAAATTGGAGAAGTGGGTCATTGATCGGAGAATTGCCTTGATGGAAGAAGAGGGTGTTCGCTTTGAAACCCAAACAGAAATAGGGATAAACCGGGATGCGGATGAGCTATTGAAAAATTACGATGCAGTGGTTCTTTCTATTGGAGCTCAAGAACCACGCGCCTTAACCATTCCTGGGAACACTTTGAAAGGAGTGCATTTTGCAATGGAATTTCTTGGACCTCAAAACCAAGTGATTGGAGGTGAACTTCCGAAAAATCCAATTTCTGCAACAGGTAAACAAGTGCTAGTCATCGGGGGTGGAGATACAGGAAGTGATTGCATTGGCACTTCTAGGCGGCATGGTGCTGCACACGTGACCCAACTGGAGTTGCTACCTAAGCCTCCCATGCAGCGGTCTATTGCCAACCCTTGGCCCGAATGGCCCATGACTTTACGAACTTCCAGTTCCCATGAGGAAGGAGCCGAACGCCTTTTTTCTGTACTTACCAAAGAATTTGTAGGTAATGAAAAGGGAGAATTGACTGGCTTGGTGGTGGCAGATATTGGCTGGAAGGATGCCGGAGGGAGAATGACCTATGAGGTAGTGGAAGGTTCCGAGCGGACCATCCCCTGTGACCTTGCCTTCTTAGCCATCGGGTACCTGGGCCCGGGACAATCTAATCTCTTGGCTAGCTTTGGCGTGGAACTGATGGAAAACAACTTGCCCAAATCACGGCACTATCGAAGCAGTAACCCAAAAGTCTTCCTTGCAGGAGACATGCGTCGGGGGCAGTCCTTGGTAGTATGGGCTATCTCGGAAGGCCGCGAAGCCGCAGTGCGTGTGGATGAGTATTTGATGGGCTCCTCTTTGCTGCCGCAGAAAGACGCTTCCATGTATGAAGTTGAGGAGCAGCGTACGGAGTTTTAATGAATGTGTGTAAAAAGTAGGGCCAGAAATTCTGGCCCTTACTGTTTTTTTACCTCCCTCTTCGAGATCTTGGCCTCACTCCTCGAGTGTGATCGCCGCGAGAATGATGGGCATCTCTAGATCGCATGGCTTCCTTTCGTTGTTCCCAAATCTGTTTTTGCTCCTCTGTTAGGATGGATGCCAATTTTTGATCTTGAGCCTTTCGGTATTCTTTCTGGGCCTCGAATTCCGCCTTTCTACTTTTTAAAAGTTCTTCTTGACGAATAGCATTTTCGAGAGCGAGTTGGCTTACCTGCTTTTTTTGCTCCGCTGTAAGTTTGAGTTCCTCAGCCATCCGATCAGTCATTTTCTCTGCTCGCTCAGTTGAATTGAGCTGTCTATAATTTTTGTGCTGCTGCGCAGCAAGTCCGAAACTTAAGCAGGTAAAGATTGCTGCTCCTAGGATCCATTTTTTCATGTAGCTATTGGTTTGTTTCGAAATTTAGACCCTCCCCGAAGGCCTAGGTTTAATTCAGAAGAAAAAACTCTCATTTTTCTATTTCTATTCACCTGCTTTAATTCTTGTATTTCCTTCAAAAAATTGCACTTCTTCCGAGAAAAGAAATTGTTATTTTTGTTTCCTATAAACAGCAAATCCATGGGAAGAGCATTTGAATTCCGAAAAGAGAGAAAATTCAAGCGTTGGGACAAAATGTCCAAGGTATTTACCCGATTAGGGAAGGAAATCGTCATGGCCGTCAAGGCAGGAGGACCAGATCCATCAAGTAATGCCAAACTTAGGACAGTTATCCAAAATGCCAAAGGTGCTCAAATGCCCAAGGATCGTATTGAAGGGGCAATCAAGCGCGCCTCTAACAAGGACGAGAAAGATTACGAAGAAGTAGTTTACGAGGGTTATGGGCCTTTTGGAGTTCCCTTTATTGTAGAAACCTCTACAGACAATACCAACCGAACTGTAGCCAATGTACGTTCCTATTTTGCCAAGGCAGGAGGCTCCTTGGGAACTTCAGGATCGGTAAGTTTTATGTTTGAGCGCAAGGCAGTATTCCGTTTTGCTAAAGCGGCATACGACCTTGAGGAACTCGAATTGGAATTGATTGATTTTGGATTGACAGAAATTGCTGAGAACGAAGGTGAAATTTTTGCGTACACCGAGTTTGAGGATTTTGGATTGATGCAAAAAGCTTTGGAAGATCGAAACATCGAAGTCATTTCTGCAGATTTCCAACGCTTCCCAACCACCCTCACCGAGTTGACCGAAGAGCAGGAAGAATTGATCAACAAACTCATCGATCGCCTGGAAGAGGATGATGATGTCAACCAGGTATTTACCAACATGGCCTAAGGCATTGACTGCAAGTCCTAGAATTCAACTCACTCCCCTACGCGTCATCGTGGGTAGCCAAAACCCTGTAAAAGTAGGCTGTACCCGGGAAGCCTTTACCCAAGCATTTGGAATAGTGGGTGTAGTGGAAGGTGTGGACGCACTCTCAAATATTCCAGCACAGCCACGATCCGAGGAGGAAACCCTTCTTGGTGCCAAAAATCGAGTATTCCATGCCAAAACTCTTGTGCCTGATGCAGACTATTGGGTAGGCATAGAAGGTGGAGTGGACGAGGATCCGCAAGGTATGTATGCCTTTGCTTGGATATACGTCCTGCACCGTTCGGGCAAGAGCAGCCAATCCAAGACCGGCACTTTTTACTTACCTCCAAAGGTAGTCGCGTTGATCCGAGAAGGAATGGAGCTGGGTCATGCGGATGATTTGGTATTTCAGTCACAAAACTCCAAGCAGAAAGGTGGATCAGTAGGCCTGCTTACCCAAGGAATCATCACTCGGGAAGCCTATTATCAACAAGCCATGGTGTTGGCCCTGATTCCTTTTTTACACGAATCGCTGTATCCTTTTGAATAGGAGTTTTGGCTATTTAACTAGGTGCTTATCCATTTGAGACAAGAAAATCATCCTTGCATTACTTTTTCAAGTTTTCCAAAAATTGTCTCAAAGCGATTCGCCAATCCGGGTGTGCGTCCCAAACAGGTCCCAGATACAATTCTTCACGCACTAAAAATCGGATGTAGTATTTCACGACTATCTTGCTTCCTTCCTCACCTGTGAGGGGTTCTAGTCCCATACTTTTCATGAGGTCAGCCTGCCGTCCTTCTACTTTGACCAGTACAAATTGGATACGGTCGGCTAGGAGTTGTGGATTGCTCTTTGCTTCGATCATCCAGGCCACTTCGTGTGGATAAGCGCTCGAAAAAATTTCTTCTAATCCTACTTTTTGCGCGCTTTGCTCAGCCAATACAGTTTCTGCTGACTTTCCATAGGCTCCGTATCGAAACGTATTGATTGGGCCGGTGACAGCGGAAGTTCCTTCCAAGGGGATTCCCAATCGAAATACCTCTAAGTTGAGTGGGTTTCGAGAAATAAATTTTTGGGCACTTGAGGTTGCTGCTTGAGCCACCAATACTGGAAACTCTGCCAGGTCAGGAACCAGTAAATTTTTAGTGGGCGTGGTACCACCATACCCTGCAAATTGTTGGGCCGCAGTTTTCCAATCTTTTCCCGAAACCCCAAAAAGACCCACATTGGGAATCAGTTTATCATCCCCGGAAAATTTGCCGACATGGATGCTGGTTTGATCTTTTTGACGGGTGATGAGAATCACGTTTTGGATTTGGCGCTGCAAAAAAGCCTTGGCATACTCCGCTTGACGCTCTGCGGACAAGGCCACTTGTTCGAGTTCGTAGTAGGCTACCGGGTCTCCTCCAGCACGGACCAAATTCGGATGAATGCTATCCGCAAGGACCTGCCAGGTAAGGGCTGGCTTGGCTGCAGGGTCATTAGAAACGAGCACGATGGACTTCCCCTCAAAAAAAGTAGGGGGTAAAGTCCCCTGTGCCTGTGCGAAGAGGCAACAAAAAAGAAAAAAAAGAAGGGGAGCGTGATATTTCATAAAATTTCTGAGGGATTGAACCCAAGGACTGTATTTTTACAGCAGTACTTCACTTATTCATTTTACAGATGCAGTTCCTAAAACGCAAATTACTTACAATAATTTTAGTTCTCGCCTCCTTTATGGGATTGTATGCCCAAGAAATAGACGGCAACAAACTCCTTCGACACTTGGAGTACCTATCTTCGGATGCCCTTGAGGGGAGAAAACCCTTAAGTGAAGGAAGCAGTAAAGCTCAAAAATACATTTTGACCGAACTAACTTCCTTAAACTTGGTGGAACCACTGTATCCAGATTTTATTCAAAAATTTTCCTTTGAGGATCGCCGATCCAAGAAAATGGTGGTTGACGCAAGCAATATTGTCGTTTTCATTCCTGGAACAGCTTCTAAAAAAGTAATCGTAGTCACCGCTCATTACGACCATGTGGGCATTGGAAGGCCAGATGCAGTGGGTGATTCCATTTACAACGGAGCGGATGACAATGCTTCTGGAACCGCTGCCCTGCTGGTACTAGCCGAGTATTTCTCCAAAAATCGCCCTCAGCATGGGATACTTTTTGCGGCTTTGGATGCGGAAGAAATGGGTCTTCAAGGAGCAAAGGCCTTGGTTAATGATTTTCCCTATTCTCTAGAACAGATTCTATTAAACTTGAATATGGACATGCTTTCTCGAAGTGATGCCAAGGAAGTATATGTCTCAGGGACCCATTATTATCCCCAGTTTAAGACCATCCTTGAAAAAGTTCCTGTAGAAGCGGGTTCAACTCTTCGCTTCGGTCACGATATCCCAGGTACAGGAGCAGAAGATTGGACCAGATCTTCCGATCATGGGGCATTTTTTGAAAAAAAAGTTCCTCACCTGTATTTTGGAGTAGAAGACCATGTGGATTACCACCGACCTAGTGATTCCTTTGCGGAAATCCATCCAGAATTTTACAAAGCAACTGTCAAACTAATCTTAAAATCCCTGCTCGCCTTAGATGAAAGCTTGCTGGAAAAGCAATAAACTTTACAGTCTAAACTCCGATCAAGGACGACTAGAAATAGTCACTTTGGATGTAAATCCACACCTCATGTTTGATGTAAAAAAGCAAAAAAACATACTTGTCAGACTGCTCATGCATAATATTCCAAAAATGCTATTCTCTAATGAAAATATGCAATTGGCTATGGAAAAGCTTGAAAAATCCGAAAACTAAAATCTTCCCCTAGTGAAGAATTACCAATATCAGGGCTTTGTGACTAAGGTCAAAATCTTCAACATTTATCACAAAAAATAACAGCACCAAAAAGAAGATTAATCAAGAATTTAAAATATTATTTTGAGTTTGAAATTATCCACTATTATGATAAAATTTAGGCTTGATAATCCTTTAGTTAGCGAAGATTATCCACAAATTCAATTAGATGAAAATAGGTTTAACTAATTGATTTTAAGGATTTTATATGTTGTGTTATTCGGGTTGTGGATAAATTATCGAAATTGTGGATAAATTTTTCTTGCATTTTTTAATCTGCTTTAATTTCACTTTGAGGGCCATTTTTTAATTAATTTCTAGAAAGAAAAGTCAAAAAAAGTAAATCGATTTTTGATAGGATTTCAGAATCAAAATAAAATAAAATTTGGAAATAGACCTGAAACAAGTTGTGGCATTGATTAAAAAAATTGGGTGAAAATCCTATTCTGAAATTCAACTAGGTTTAATTCTATTTTTACCTTTAATCTTCAAATTTATTTTCCAAATCCTGTAGGTGGAAGATTACTCATCTGCCTCATGATCCAACTTTTCCGACCCTGAATGTAGGAAGTAGGTCGAGCTGGACTCCAGCGTCTCGGATTGGGTAATACCGCTGCAATTAAGGCCGCTTGGCCCTTAGAAAGCTTGGAAGCATCCTTATCAAAAAAGGTTTGTGAAGCTGCCTGAATTCCATAAATCCCATTCCCCATTTCGATGACATTTAAGTATACTTCCATAATCCGCTCCTTGGACCAAATCAATTCGACCAACACTGTAAAATAGGCCTCAAGGCCTTTTCGAACATAACTTCTTGAAGGCCATAAAAACACGTTCTTCACAGTCTGTTGGGTAATCGTACTAGCCCCTTTGATACGTTTGCCTTTTTTATTGTTTTCCCAAGCTTCTTCCATCGCTTCCATATCAAATCCATGGTGATCCATAAATTTTTGATCTTCAGCAGCATAAACTGCTTGGGGAGCATGTTTTGAAATTTCTGAAATGGGTACCCAGTCCTTGACCAAACGCAATTCTTTTTCAGGATCGAGTCCTTGTTCTACTAATCGAATGACCATCAGTGGAGTTACAGGCACGGGCACGAATCGGTAAATAATGACTAGACCGATCGAAAGCCCGAAAAACCACAAGACAGACTTCCAAATAAATTTTCCAATCCAACGAATAACTTTCATCAACGAGAATTAAAAGGTAACTTTTGCTTGTACAAATTGGTAGAAAAAAATGGCATTTTCATCATTGCCTAATTTTTCTAAATCTCCTATCATTTTTTCTACCTCATTTGGAGTACAGGCACCCTTAGAAACTAGCACATGCGCTGCACTTTTTAGCAATTCTTTCCAATATTCAGCCACAAGTTTTCTTTTTTGACCACTTCTGGCATCTAGGTAAAATCCATCAAACCGGGTGCTGCAAGTGGAAAACCCTGCTGCTATCAGTAAATTCCCCAATTCGATACCCACATCGGGATTGCCTCCTATCTTCCGTTGAAAATCGCTCATTACCCTAACATAGTGCTGCAGATGGGAAAATCCTGGGGAAACATACAAACTTGAATTAAATACTTCCGTCACATAAATCTGGGCCCCAGGGAGCAGATGTTCCCTGAGTCTTACCAAAAGATGAAGGGGTGAAGCCACATGCTCCAAGGTCCAACAGACAAAGGCTGCATCAAATCGCTCCTCCAACTGAAGTGTGCAAGCATCCTGCTCCACAAAGCGGATCCTTTCCTCAAAAGAAGATAAGTTGATGCGGGCTTGTGCTAACTGCACCGGAGAAGAATCCACACAAGTAATCTGGATATTTGGAAATTTTTCCAGCAAAATTCGCGTCTGGGCACCCACCCCACTCCCTACTTCTAGCAGTTTTTTACACTCCCCAAAATCCACATCCTTGTAAACCATGGGTGCTAAGAACTCCGCCTGCACTTTTAGGCGAAGTTGCTCTTCTGGATCAAATCCATGCACGTAATTTGCCATCCGTATAAGGTAAGGTGTATTGTAGGTACTTTAGAGTCCGAAGATGAAACTTTTTTAAGGATTGAAAAATCCTCTTCCTTACTTTTTCCTATTTTCGAATTCGATAACTCTTAAACCTCCCCACCTATGCCTCCTATCGCTATTGGTAGCTTTGAAGAATTTGAATCCTATCTCGGAAAAGACCTCGGAGCATCAGCTTATTTTCAAATCACCCAAAAGCAGATTAATCAATTTGCTCAGGCTACTTTAGATCATCAATGGATCCATACGGATCCAGTCCGAGCAAAAGCAGAGGGAGGATTTGGGAACACCATTGCCCATGGCTACCTCACCTTGAGTATTGTTCCTTACCTCTGGGAACAGATCGTACAGGTCAATAACCTCAAAATGATGATCAATTATGGAATTGAAAATCTCCGTTTTGCACAGGCGGTTACGGTAGATAGTGAGGTTCGCTTGGTGGCCTCTCTAAAAAATATCAACAATCTTCGAGGAACCATCAAGGCGGAAGTAGAGGTAAAGTTGGAAATCAAGGATCAAAAAAAACCAGCATTTGCAGGATTACTGATCTTCTTGTACCACTTTAAGGATTAATCAAGAGGCTAGGAGGTCATTGATTACCGTGGCAGCACAGGCACAGCCAAAAGCTGCTGGGAGAAAGGACATGGTGCCATAAGCGGACTTTTTGAAATTTTTCCCATCGGTGAGCATGAGGCTTTCTTTAATGACTACCTCGGTGGAAAACACCGCCTTGAAACCCCCATCAATCTCCCTTCTTTTCAGTCTCTTCCGTAGCATTTTGGCAAGCTTACATTGATGCGTGTCTGCAAAATCGACTACCTTGATTTGCGTAGGATCTACTTTCCCTCCAGCGCCCATGGAACTGACTAGTGGAAATCCTCGCTTTTTGGCCCCTTCGATCAGGTGCATTTTGGGAGTAAAGCTATCGATGCAATCCACTACATAGTCATAGTGATTGACTTCCAGCAAAGCGGTCATCTCCGATGGATCCAAAAATTTCTTCAGCGCCACCAACTTCAATGCAGGGTTAATGGCCAATAATCGCTCCTCCATCCAGCCCGCTTTGGCTTGCCCTACATTGAGTTGGGTAGCGGGAAGCTGACGATTCACATTGGAAATATCTACGGTGTCTCCATCAATAATGGTCATTGCGCCGACTCCAGAGCGAGCAATAAATTCTGCAGCAAAAGAACCAACACCCCCTAGTCCGACAACTAGCACGTGTTTCTTTGCCAATTTTTCAAGTCCCTCACGACCCACGATCAATTCGGTACGACTTAGCCAAGCAAATTCATTCATGAGATCTTTCTTTTGGAGATGACATTCCAATTTGCAATCACCTGCTCGGCAAGACTTGCTTGTGGAAGCTGTAAAATTAGGGAAGCCGCTTGATAAATCGAACCAATTTCCAAATTCGAATCGTCGGTTTCAAAGAAGACACGATCCAAAGGGCATGCTGCCAACCACTTTGCTGCATTGCTGCCAGCATAAAGTAGCTGCTTTCCAAAGGAGAAAAACACAGGAAAAGGTAGCAGCTGTCGTGCTAACGCGGGCTTTTGATTCCATCCATGCCAGATGATGCAAGGAGGATTCTTTGCTGACTTCAGGTACTCAAGGAGTAGGTCATGGGACTTGACACAATGCAAAATCAATGGAATTCCCAATTCAGCGGCAGCCCTTGCTTGGGCGTAAAAAGCATCTTTTTGCAGTGTGATATCTGGCCCCTTCAGTCGATCAACCCCCGCTTCCCCGATTGCCAAAACAAAGGGATTATGGACCACTTCCCGCTTTATTTTTTCAAAATCAGACTCCCAATTGGAATCTACCTCCCAAGGATGAATCCCCACAGAAACGTGAACCTCTTCCACCAGAGTAGTCGTTCCTGCTTGGAAGATAGAATGGGGCTGCCCCTGTCGATGTGTGTGGATATTCCAAAAATGCATTCCCGAAGGTCGAAAAAATAGGGTTGAGAAAAAAAGCCCCCAAACAAGTTCTTCTTAGTTGGGGGCAGGTAAACATCAACTTACAACTACTTCTTTTAATCCAAACGCTTTCGCTCTTCGGAGCTTCCTGAATTCGAATTCACACGGAAGCTTTGTCCTTTGGAAAAATTGTATCGAAGCGTGAAACGCACACTCTGATCATTACGGTATTGACGAATTTGGGTATCAATAGCTGCAAAATTAATCGATGCTCGAATCAATTGGGTTCGGAATAAATCTCCACCATTGATGGACAGGGAAAGCTTGTCCTTCATTACCGATTTTGTGATTCCTGCATCTACCCATCCAAAACCACGAATCTGACCTTGCCCCCAAATTTGTGGACTGAGGTAAATCCCTACCAGCTCCATCTTGAAACCTTTGGGCAGATTAAAGTTATGCTGCGATCGGAAGAGATACGATACTTGGCTAATGTCCAATACGTCTGTCCCAAGAAGCGACTTGAATTTATTGTAATTTACTTGAACCAAATTGGAGCTATTCCACCATTTTGTCAATTCAATAGGCACTACACCTTGAAAATTAAAATTCTTGGTTTTGTCAAAATTAGCTGTGAAAGTAGTACTACTACGTTTCTCTTCGTCCTGCTCAAAAACTTGCATAAATGCATCTTCCGTGACACTATAACCCAAGGTAAACTGATAGGCTCCTTTGATTACATGGTCCATCTCCAGGTTGGTTGAATATTGGGGCCGTAGGTTTGGATTCCCCTTTTCAGTGGTCAAGGGATCAATGTAATACACAAAAGGGTTGAGTAAGCGGTAGTTGGGACGCGTGATTCGTCGATTCACGTTGTAAACCACTTGGTAGTTGTCGCTGATTTTGTGCTGCAAAAATACACTTGGAAAGAGGTTGGTATATTCTTGCTTATTGACTTGGTTGAGCGTCTTGGAAGTACCGGTGACGTCGGAGTACTCCATTCGCAAGCCCGCCTGATAGGATAATTTCGGGGAAAAATCCCCTTTCAAGGAACTATATGCCGCCAACACATTCTCTTGGTAGATAAAGCGGTTGGAGTTAGGATCAGGCTGAAGTGGTCCATCATTAACTCCCCGACTCAAGTCAAGATTATTGTCCGACTCTACCCAGCTTCCCTTGAGTCCCGCCTCGAGTACTTTTCCTCCTTTCAAGGGCTGGATCCAGTCCACCTTCGACGTGAAGATAGTGTAGTACATATCATTGAGCATAAATACGCGATCTTTACTCAGCGTAGGAGGATTCAGTCCATTCGAATACGAATTAGTTAGTAAGGAGTTGCTAGCCATATCCATCACAGTCAGGTCTAAGTCTGCCGAAATCTTTCCTCCTAAAGTATCCAATTTTGCATCGTAGTGCAGGTTGGTAAAAAGTCGACTTCGCTGATCCTCGGAATCATTGATTGACGTGAAGCTCGACTTGTTGGACTGTCCAGGATTTGAAATTGAGGTTCCGGAGTTGTTGAGACCATTGCTGGCAGAAGTAGAAGCCTGAACGTTGATGCCCAAATTCTGAGTGGGGGTTAATTCGTAGTTGGCTGCCCCTGTAAAGGAGGGGGTATGGCTTCGCTCGACGATTCGAGACTCTTGCATAAAAGTAGATTTTCCTCCTTCCACCTGGAAATTTCTGCCGATTTCCAAATCATTAATCTCTACGTCCTCATTGTAATTGAACGTTCCATTACTCGTCCATTTTCCTTTTTTGACATTGAGTGTGACTCCCGCATTGGGAGCAGCCTTTCCATTGTATCTGCCTCCGATCATCACATTTCCAAATACCCCATCTACCGTATTTTTCTTGAGCTGAATGTTGATTACCCCAGCGGCACCCTCAGCATCAAATCGTGCAGAAGGACTGGTCATCACTTCGATACTTTTAATGTTGTCAGCTGGCATGGAACGTAAAAAACTGGTCAAATCGGCTACACTCATGTACATGGGACGATCGTTAATCATCACGGTCACCCCCGTTCTTCCGTTCAGATTGATACTCCCATCTGAGGTAATGAATACCCCCGGAGATCTTCCCAATACATCCAGCGCATTGGCCCCTTCTGCCATCACCGTGCCTTCTACATTGACAATAGTTTTATCCGGCTCGATAATGATTTGAGGACGGGTTGCCTTGACGGTGACCTCATCCAAACCAGTTACTTCATCGGCAAGTACTAGTGTTCCAAAATCCTTTTGCAAACCGGCCTGAAGCTCAAACTCCTCTGAGGTGAAGGAGGAATACCCTAGCGAAGACACCACTAACTTAACCCGGGCAGTTTTGGTAGTAGAAATCGAAAAATTTCCTTCTTCATCGGTCACTGCACCTTCAAGAAGTACTCCTTCTAGGGAGAGCAACGCCGCATTGGCATAGGGCACGGGCTCCCCTTTTTGGTTGGTAATGGTTCCGCGCAATAGGGCTGATTCCTTGGGTTGAGCGGCAAGCGTACTCATTCCTAGCAGGTAAACGAAAAATGCTAAGAATAAAAAGTGACGGGTCTTCATGAATAAAATAGTTGGTTTAGCTTTCTAGTAGATGCAGAAAACCAAGAAAAGGATGTGCCAAGTCTAAAAAAATGGAAAAAATAACTGTAAAACGGGATTTTAAATGAATTTAATCATCCTGCTGTCTCATTTTCGAACAGTGATTATTCAAAATGGAACAAAAAAACTCCTGAAGAATATCCTCAGGAGTTCATTTATCTCTGATTACGGATGGGATTACTTCGCAGCAACGTAGCGCTTGCTCACAGCATCCCAGTTGACTAGGTTCCAGAACGCCGCGATGTAGTCTGGACGTCTATTTTGGTAGTGTAGGTAGTAGGCATGCTCCCAAACGTCCAAACCTAGGATAGGCGTTCCTGGGCATTCGGAAACATCCATCAAAGGATTGTCTTGGTTAGGAGAAGAGCACACGCAAAGTTCTTTTTTGGTGTCTATACAGAGCCAAGCCCAGCCTGAGCCAAATCGAGTGGCTGCAGCCTTATTGAAAGTTTCTTTGAAGGTATCAAAAGAGCCAAATTTGGCATCGATAGCAGCAGCTAACTCCCCAGTAGGAAGGCCTCCGCCATTTGGTGAAATGATTTCCCAAAAAAGACTGTGGTTCCAGTGACCACCTCCATTGTTTCGAACAGCGGTATTTGAGCCTGCCACTTTCATCAATTCTTCCAGTGACTTGCCTTCTAGATCAGTGCCTGCTATGGCAGCATTTAAATTGGTTACATATGCATTGTGGTGCTTTCCATGGTGGATTTCCATGGTACGTGCATCGATGTGTGGTTCCAGTGCATCAAATGCATAAGGAAGGGCAGGAAGTTGAAAAGCCATAGGAGTAAGATTAAATGAGGAATAAAATTAATTAGTTCTGTGGATTATGTCCTCTAAACCAGTCTTTTCTTGAAAAAGTTCTGCTGATTTACAAAGACTTTTTTCGAAGGCCTTGAAAGAAGTCAAGAAGCAAATGCTCTGATTCTTTCTCCAGTAATCCTTCGGTCACTTTGGTTTTAGGGTGAAGCATGTGCGAATTGCACTGCCGGTAACCTCGCTTGGAATCCTTCGCTCCTAGGTAGAGTTCGCCTAGTTGTGCCCAGTAGAGGGCTCCCGCACACATGGGACAGGGCTCGAGCGTTACATACAGTCTACACTCATTCAGGTACTTCCCACCCAAGTAATTTGCGGCGGCGGTTATCGCTAGGATTTCTGCATGGGCCGTGACGTCATTCAATTTTTCGGTTTGGTTATAAGCTCGGGCAATCACCTTGTTTTTTGCCACTACCACCGCCCCAACAGGTACTTCGCCTTCATCAAAAGCAATCTTTGCCTGCTTGAAGGCTTCATTCATGAAGTACTCGTGTGAAAAAAGGTCCAAAGTTTTTAGAAATTAAAGAGGGCCAAGATTTCTTCGCGAACTCCCTTATTGATTACAAAAGCAAGAATTAAAGAAACTATCAAGCCGGCAAATGCTTTGAACATGTCTTTTCTAGCCAATCGAAAAGCCCTTACCAACCAAGCGCTTCGTTTCTTTGCTTTCCCATGTTTGCCCAAGGCAATCGCAAATTCCCTTCCAGCAAGCAGGCCAATAAATACCCAGGTGGTACTCATCGGCACGTTATTGTACATCTTGAAATAAAACAAAATCACTGCATACACTAAATCCACCAAGGTGGCAGCGCGCACATCGGCAACATTTGTTTTTTCATTGATGATGTCCTGGATTTTGTCTCCTTTCAGGAAAAATATGAGCCCAAGCCCTAAGAATACAAAACCGGTATAGACTACAAATTCTAAGGTATTCAACTGTCTTGGAAGGAATACGGCAATGTTGGCTGCATCTTGCATAATCCATACCGCCCATAGCGTCCCGGATGTTAACCATTGCAAGACCATCCAATAAGACCTAGCCTGTCCTTTGAGGTAATTTTTAACAAAGCGCTCAAGTAAAAACCAAACAAAAATCGCCAAAACAAAAGCCAGTACATAGCCAAAAAAACTTTTGGTCATTACCGATACAATCGTACCCGCTTTGTAGGTAAATACATTAAGCAACAAGAAGGTGGTAGACACTGGCCACCTCATCCTTGTCATTACCAAAAGGACTATAGGGGCAGCAAGTTGAAGAAAAACAAAACTTTCGGGGGCTTTTTCCAATCCAGGGGTACTCAATAATTTAAAGGTGACGTCCCCATCAAAAACAACCCAACTGTAGGTAATCGTGGCAACCCAAATCAGACCGATAAAAATCCACAACCAATACCACTTGATCTTTTGATTGGAAACGATAAAGGTTCCAATGGTCTGAATACTGTCATTGGCAATGGCGGAATAAGCTGCCAAAGCAAAGCCAAACCACATGGCGGCATAGGTGTACTCGGTGATTAAGCCAGCTATGGAAACAAGAATGAGCGTGATGATCAAAAATGGACGTTCGGTCTTGGCAAAATCAAAAATCGAATAGGTCTTTTTGGAAAGGTTTTCCTGATTAATGTTTTGATCAATCAGCTTTTGCTTGGCCATGGGAGAAATTGAGATGAACTGATTTCAAAAATAAATAAGTTATTCCGCAACACGTGTTATTAAATTGTTAAAAGAAAGAAAAACAATTCCCAAAAACAGAAATCTCAATTGATTTTAGGGAAAAAAAGACAATTTTTGTAGTCATAGGAAGAATTAATCTGGATTGTTCCTATGACTACAAAAATGGATAACTTGGAAAGGCAGGGGGGTCCTGCCACAGGAAATTTTTTACAGTATGCACAGGTATTCTTTGCCTTGTTGCTTTTCATTTTTGCCATTGACCTGCTTACCGTTGGCGTCGGGAACATCAATGGAGGCCTTGCATTAGAAATTCTTAATGCCACCAAAAATCCCTTTATCAGCCTATTCATAGGCTTATTGGTTACAGCATTAATTCAAAGTAGTTCGACCGTCACCGCCAGCGTCGTGGCAATTGTGGCTTCGGGAAATCTCACCTTACAGCAAGCAGTTCCCATTGTGCTAGGGGCCAATATCGGTACCACACTTACCTCCACCCTCGTATCCTTGTCTTATTTGATGAATAAAAAGGAATTTCGCCGAGCGCTATCCGCAGGAATTTCTCACGATATATTCAACATCCTTTCTGTCACCCTCCTTTTTCCACTTGAAATCTACTTTGGATTTTTATCGAATACCGCAAGCCATATTGCGGATTGGTTTGCTTCAGACAATTCCTTTGAAGGCCCTATTGTCTATAACCGAATGTTTACCCGATCTTGGACCGAGTGGGTTGTCACCCAGATCCACCAACCTGTGGTATCCATGATTCTGTCAATTGTACTCGTGTTTATAGCGATCAAGGTCTTGTCCACTGCCATGTACAAATCCTTTATCAAAAACACATTTCAGGACATCAACAAGGTCATTTTTCAAAAAACGGGGCTGGCCTTTTTTTATGGACTTTTCTTTACTGCGGCCGTTCAATCCAGCACGGTGACTACATCTTTGGTAGTGCCACTCGTAGCAAGCAAAAAAGTAACCTTGAGTAAAGCTTTTCCATTCATCATCGGCGCAAACATTGGTACCACCATCACTGCTGTTATTGCATCCATCTACAAGCCTGAAGCTGCCATTGCTCTAGCCTTGGTTCACGTTTTATTCAATAGTTTTGGAGCCTTGATCTTTTTACCCTTCTCCGGTATTCGAAAAATTCCGGTTTGGATTGCGAACTACATGGGAAGGATATCCTTGAAGTACCGGATCGTTGGCTTTGCTTACATCCTACTCACCTTTTTCATCATCCCTTTTCTACTGATTTACTTTACTAAAGGCTAAGCATTTTCAATTCTCCAAGCGTCCATTAGAGATTTAGCTGCGCTGGTACCCAAGCGATCGGCACCTGCTTGAATTAAGGCTAAGGCTTGATCTAAGGTTTTTATTCCCCCACTTGCTTTGATGCCTACGGTAGAGGGCAGCACCTGTCGCATCAAACGGATGTCCTCCACCTTAGCTCCAGAAGGAGCATATCCAGTAGAGGTTTTTACAAAGTCTGCACCGGCATCTTGGCAAATCAAACAGGCTTCCTGGATTTGGGCAGGACTTAGGTAGGCAGTTTCAATGATTACTTTCAGAATCTTTTCGGAGTCATGAGCCACTTTTGCCAGCTGGGCAAGTTCAATCTTTGGCCACGACATCCCCGAGTGGAAGGCTGATTGTGACCATACCACATCCAGTTCATCTGCCCCTCCTTCAATGGCCGCATGGGCCTCTGCTACCTTGGCAGCTGTCAATTCATATCCAAAAGGAAAACCGATTACGGTAACCACTTGGACATCTTCATCTCCAATATCCCGCTTTACTTTCTTTACCCAAAAAGGTGGGACACAAATTCCAATAAACTGCTCGGCTATGGCATCTGCTATCAATAGCTCGATTTCTCGCTCCGTGACCATAGGCTTGAGCAGGGTAGATTCTAAGTATCGATTTAGTTTCATAGTAGTGAATTAGAAAGTGGTATTCACGTAATCGCTCAGGTACATGAATTCCAAAGTCAGATCTCCCTCTCTGGCAATGGTCGCTTTTTCTAGAATTGGAGAAATGTCTTTCCCCAATTCTGGAATGACCCATTCTCGAAGTTGGCGAGCAAATTCAGCAGAGGATTCCCTAGGGAGCTCACAAGGTAAATTATCAATCGCCATCACCGAAATACTGTTTTGCTTACCAAATGCTGGAAGTTCTTCGGCTGTGCGGCGATCTACATCGTATATTGGCTCTAAGATAGTAGAGGCTCTTCGCGTAGTGGGAATCGATCCATCTAAATCACAGGTAATATCGGCGATTACCGAAACCGAGAAATTAGGAGATTGGATTGCAGCCATCTCGAATAACCTTGGTGCTCTAGGATCCCAATAGGCAGCAGCTATTAAAATTTCGCCCACTTGGGCAAAAGGCAAAAAGTGGCTTTCATAGGATTCAGGATTGGCATAAAAATGGGCTCTCTCAAATCCCCCATCCGACTTTCTTCGCAAGTAATCGGAAGAAGAAAGGCATACAAACACGGGTTCTTCGTAGTCCTTTTGGAGGAAATCTTGAGCCTCGACTTCTTGAATGCCTAGGATTTCTAAGATTTCTAGAACGCCTTTCCCTACTCGTCCACTTCCAGTCACAATGATTTTTATGGGAGGAAGGACGACTTTCTTCAATTCTACTTTTAAATCTTCCAAGTCCCTGCAGGCTATGGCTCTTTTGATCTCAAAAAGTCCCGTCTTCATGCCATAGGTCCAAAACGCATTGTAGGCTCCTACAATTCCAGCCCAGCGTCCAAAAGCTACTACTCGCTCCCCTGCTGGGTTTTTCAATAGTTCATAGTCAATTAAGCGTATAGATTTAGCCAGGATCGCCTGCAGCAAAGCCTGATTTTTAGGCTGTTTTTTAATGGTATGGGAGAAGAAAAAATAAGTCTTTTCTGGAATCAATTGATTAATTGGTACTTCCTTCACTCCAAATAAAATATCCGCTTCCGAAATGTTCGTTACCACCTCTATCCCTTTCTCCTCGTATTCTTTATCTGTGAAACAACGGAAATCACTTTTTTCTACACAAATAGAAAGGATATCTCCAAAACTCTTTTGAATCTCCTGAAGAATCTCTGGAGTGAATGGGCTGCGTTGATCTGCAGGGATTTTCCCTTCTCGGATGATACCAATTTTCATAAAAAGTAAGTCATTTGGGTAAATTGATTCTGACAATTTAGCCCGCATAGATTCATTCAAAAAACACTTCCTTACCTATGGGGCATTGCTAGGCCAAGTTAGAAAGAATTTTGGAGCAGAGAACCACTTCCCACTTGAAAAAAGGGCAAGGCTAAACCTAACTAAAAAAGGGGCTCAACGCCCCTTTTATTAATCTATTCCTAAGAAATCTACTTGGAAAACCAAGACTGAATTCTCTGGGATTTTATCGTTATTTTTTTGATTGCTGTAGCCGTAAGGTGAGGGAATAATGATCGTTGCCTTAGAGGTCGGGCGAAGCCGCTTGAATCCAATGTCCCAACCCGTAATTACCGTAGAACCTCCCACTACAAAACTAAGTGGAGCATAGACCCTGCCTTCCACAAAAATGTTTTTGAGCCGGGCAACATTCTCATAGGAAGTGTCAAATACCGTTCCAGTAGTCATCAACTTCCCAATGTAATCTGTGTACACCACGGTATTGTTGGTCGGACGAGAACCTTTACCTTCCTTTTGAACAATTACCACCACCCCACTTGGATCATGGATTCGGTAAAGGCTGTCTATTTTGGCAGTATCCAAATACGCTGCTATTTTCTTTCGATCAATGGCCAAGTTGCCTTCAAAATCATAGGCCGGTCCCTGATTAAAAGGATTAGGGGTCTCACAAGCACTGAGCCCCACTAATACAAATAGTAGAATTACTAGAAGGTTACGCATCATGGTTTTAAATTCGGCCCTTTGGTGACTTGAACCAACTCAAGTTCAAAAATTAATGGAGAGTTTGCAGGAATACCACCGCTCGCTTGGGTACCATACCCTAGGCGGGAAGGGAAAATTACGGTTGCTTTTTCTCCAGGGTGCATCATGGAAATGGCAAACTCGAAGCCAGTGATTGTAAACCCATAGCCGATGGCATAGCGAAGAGGCTGGTAGCGCCTTGTAGAATTGAAAATGCCATTGTCTCTAGCCACCTTTTCGATGGAGGTATCAAAGATTTTCTTATCCAGTGTTTTTCCAACATAATTCACCGACACTGTATCTCCGCGCAACAATTCATTTCTGCCCTCTTTCGTAGAAACTTGCCAGAACATATAAACTCCTTCAATCGGCTCGCTGTATTCCTTTACACTAGAAATGGGATTTTCTTGAAGAAACTTTTCGATGGCCTCCTTATCCCGTTCCAAGATAACCTCTTGCGTTTGATCAGAATCCACACAGGAAAGCATAGATAGTATTCCTACAAGCAAGGCTAATGCGGAAAATAGTCTGGATTTCATAGGTTCTTAATTTTTTTAGGTTTGGTACTTATTTCTGAGCGTCTGTTACTTCTACGTCAAATACAAGAATAGAGTTGGCCGGAATCATTTCTCCTGCTCCACCTTCTCCATAACCAAGCGGGGAAGGAATGATCAATTTAGCTTTAGATCCTTTCTTCAGTAACATCAATCCCTCATCCCAACCTGGGATTACTTGACCCATGCCTACATTCACAGGAAGTGGCTCATAAGGACGCTCTTCACTAAACATGTTATTTGCCTTCGCAATTTCTGGCCAAGAAGTATCAAATAAGGTTCCGCTAAGTAGGTAGCCAGCATAGTTTACATACAAGGTTGTTCCAGGAGTTGTTGCCTCACCTGTTCCTTCTTTCTCAATCACATAGTACAGACCACTTTCGGTTTTCTGTGCCTTCAAGTTATTTTTTGTCAGATAGGCTTCGATGGTCTTAGACTCTTCCACAAGAAGCGCTTTTGCACGTTCAGCCGCTTTTCCCTGCTCCTTTTGCATGGCTTCCTCATAGAATGCTTGCATTTCGGCCTCCGTCTTCACCTCATAAGCCCCCAAACGCACTTTAATCAATTCATCTTCTTTGATTGGAGCTGGCTGGTTTCCGCTGAAAATGATTTTCGCCGCTGCCTCAAAAGTGATTGAATCTCCTTTTCTCAAACTTAAAAAGATCTCATCCATCCCATTCTGAGCCTTGATGGTGTCATTTGCCATCAAATAACCTGGAAATGGTTGTGTCAAGGTGCTGTAAATCACAGAGTCAGCCTGAGTTAAAATCTCCAAGTTGTACAATAGAAAATCACCATTGGCAGGCTTTTCAGTGCCTTCATTGATGTAGGTAAATTCGATTGCGTCCTTCTCAGTCACCTTTGTTTTTTGGCAGGAAGAAATGGTACTTACCCCAGTAATTAGGGCCAATACGAGTACTAGGGATTTGTAATTTTTCATAAAAGGATTGGTGAGTTTCAATTTAAATTATCTTGAGATTAGGGATTGGGTTGCTTCGGAATGAAAAAGGTCTTCTTGATACTCCTGAACTAGGGATTCAAAGCGTGCCACTGTTTTTTTCAAACTTAGGGAAGATTTTCCCCCAGCAGCATTTTTGTGCCCTCCCCCTCCAAAATGAGTAGCGGCAAACTTATTCACCGCCACATCAACACTGGAACGAAAGGATATTTTTACCCCATCTTCTCGCTCAGAAAATAAAGCGGCTAACTTCACTCCTTCCAAAGATAAGGCATAATTAACCAAACCTTCGGTGTCCCCGGTCTGGCTTTGATATTTTTTAAGATCTTTTTTACTAATCACAAAATAGGCAGTATGCAAATCCTCCCGTACTACCAAACGCCTCGTAATCGCAAAACCGATGAATTTGAGTCGATTTAATGAATTGGAATCATAGATCAGATTTGCAATTTCCGTGGCATTGGCTCCTGCTTCCAACAATTCTGCTACGACCAAATGAACATTTTTGGTGGTGTTGGGATGGCGAAATCCTCCTGTATCGGTCAAAATTCCCGCGTAGAGACAAGCCGCAATGTGCTTATCGATCAAATCCTTGTCCCCAAGAGATATGATCAACTCATAAACAAGTTCGCAAGTAGCGGCTGCCTGGGTACTCCACAACCGGTAATGTGCAAAAGCTTCAGGATCCTGATGGTGATCTATGTTAACGATAAAGGCACTGGATTGGCGAATCAGTTCTCCCAATTCATTGACTCTATTCAATACCGAAAAATCCAAACAGAAAATAAGTTCCGCTTTTTCTAGTTTGACGAGTGCCTTCTTACGATCTGAGTCATCGGAAAAATCCAAAACAGCATCGTTACCCTTCATCCAAGTCAAAAAATATGGATAGTCGGAAGGGGTAATGACCGTGACCTCGTGCCCTTTCTTCAATAGGTAGTTGGAAAGTCCCAAAGAAGAACCTAAGGCATCTGCATCAGGCTTCACATGGGTGGTAATCACGATTTTCCTTGGTGTGGAAAGTTTTTGAATAAACGTACCTAAATCTTCCATTAATTTGATTCAGCTGCACTTTTGGCTCCGGAGGCAACAAAGGTCAGCAAATTTTAATCAATTCCCAAAGCATCAAATTTACTGATAATGAGGCACCTAGGATAGAATTCTAGATGTACCATTTAATTATGAATCAAAAAACGCTAATTTTGCAGCCGAAATAAACCAATGAAACTCCAAATCCCATGGCAGGTAAAAGAACATTCACCATGATTAAGCCGGATGCTTTTCTAGCAGGCAACTCAGGTGCAATCTTAAAAATGATTGAAGAAGCAGGTTTTAAAATCGTTGCTTTAAAGGCTACCCGTTTAACTCCGGAACTAGCAGGAAAATTTTATGAAGTCCACAGCGAAAGACCTTTTTACAAGGATCTTTGCAATTACATGTCTTCTGGGCCAATTTTTGCCGCTATCCTAGAAAAAAACAATGCTGTGGAAGATTTCCGTACCCTAATCGGTGCTACGAACCCAGCCAATGCAGCAGAGGGTACTATTCGGAAAATATTTGCTAAATCAATAGAGGCAAATGCCGTGCACGGATCTGACTCAGACGAAAATGCAGCTATTGAAGGCAACTTCTTCTTCAACCAATACGAAAGAGTGCTTTAATCCACTCCTCAAAAAATGAATGAGCGACCACCTAGGTCGCTCTTTTTTTGCTCTAAAATGCCAGTTACTTTTTCAAATCGGGGATTTCTTCCGACATGATCTTGGCAGAAAGCAAGGCCAAAGGAATACCCCCGCCTGGATGCACCGATCCTCCACAGAAATAGAGATTTTTAAGTTGGGAGGAAACATTTGGATGCCTTAAGAAAGCAGCAAATCGCGTATTGGAACTATTACCATACAAGGCTCCTTGCGCAGAGGAGGTCTTGAATTCAATGCTTCTAGGATCGAGCACTTCTTCAAAGGCAATCAATTGCTCAATATCTGCATGCAGCAGTCGACTTAACTTGACAAGAATATCCTTTCTGGCCTTGGCAATCAATTGATCCCAATCTTGACCTTGGTTGTTGGGTACATTGATCATCGTAAACCAATTCATACCCCCGGAAGGCGCATCGTCTGGTTTGGTCACGGAAGTACAATTGATGTATACCGTGGGGTCCTCAGAGATGGTCCCCCACTTGAAAATATGTGCAAACTCGGTTTCGTAATCCGCAGAAAAAAAGATATTGTGCAAGCCTATCTCTTCAAAAACTTGAGAAATCCCCCAGTAAAAAATCAGCGCAGAACTAGACTTGGGCTGTTCCAATAATTTTTTTGGTTGCACCTGATTTCTGAGGATGGTCTTGTAGGCATTGACCATATCCATGTTATTGACCACCAGGTCAGCAGGTAGGTTTTTTCCCTTTACCCGTAGACCTGAAGCACGACCTTTCTCGACCAAAACTTCTTCTACCGGTGCATTGAAATGGTAACGAACCCCCAAAGACAAGGCCAATTGGTACAAACTCATGCTGATGTCGTGCATGCCCCGCTTGGGAAAATAGGCCCCTAGATTAAACTCAAGGTGGGGAATAATGGTCAAGGTTGCTGGAGTCTGGTAAGGATCGGAGCCGTTGTAAGTCGCATAGCGATTGAAAAGCTGCACCAATTTAGGATCTCCCAACAGCTTGGTGTTTGAATCATGCATGGTGGAAAAAAGCCCTAATTTCCCCAAGTTTAAATAGGCTTTGAGCGCTTGTGAGCCGATCCAGGTTTCCAGTTTACGAAGGGAACGGTGCATGAATAAGGGAGCAAGGTGCTCGTAAATAAATGCAGATCGCTTCAGCACTTCCTTAATTCCTTGATCAGAAACACCAAGTTGGGTGGACACTTCCGCGGCAAATCGATCCGGGTCTGCCCAGGCCTTCACCTTCTTGCCATCTTCCCAAAAATAGTGACAGACCACATCCAGACGCTCGTATTCAAAGTGCTCCTTTGGGTTTTTCCCAGCCAAAAGAAACAATTCTTCCACTTGTTCAGGTAGTGTAAATAAGGAAGGACCTGCATCAAAGCGATATCCCTTGCCTTCAATCGCGGAAAGTTTTCCTCCAGGATACGCATTGGCTTCAAAAACCTCAACCTCATACCCTTTGATTGCCAACCGAATGGAGGAGGCAATGCCAGCTATACCTGAACCAACAACTAACGCTTTTTTCATGAAGTAAAGGAGATGGATATAAATCAGATTTTCAAGGCAAATTGTTTTTTCAGACTTGAAAATTAGTGGACTAGGCAGATTCTTCTTTTCTCCTTAATTCAGATTTTCCGAATTATTTCCAAAAACTAACGGAGCAATCACCTTCCATCGGCCGTCTACTTTTTTCAATAAATAGGCCTGATCCACCAAAAAATCCCCTCTTTCTGAACGGCTACGGGCAAAGGCTAGCACTTCCTCAAACTGCTCCAACTTCAAATCTTTGTAAGCCAAGGTCACATGGGGTTGAAAATTTCGGTCGCTGAGTTCTTCAACCAAGTGCAAAGATTTTTTGCAATAACTACGTAGTGTTGCTTGGAGTTGAAGCAAAGATTCAGAAGCAACCACTTGTTGGTGGATATTTCTCCTTCCAAAATACCCAATACCGGCAAGTTGGAGTTGAAATGGCGCTTGTGTCTTCAACAAAGTAGTTAGTCCTATCTCTAGTTCTCTTTCTTTTGCCTCCTTGTACCGAAAAGGCATCTTGAGGGTAAGGTGGGTAGGAGTTTTAAGGGCGTATTTTACCTTAAATTGGGCTGCAATCCCCTGCTTAAGGAGTTTAAATTGGGCCTCAAATGCAGGAGGAGGAAGTAGTCCTACAAAATACTTGCCCATACCTTTCATGCCTTGTCCTCCACTTTTTTCCTAGGCTTCACACAAAAGAAGCAGGCTTGATCCCCTATTCCTTCTTGATTGTATTGAATGGCTTGGTTCTCCCATTCTTCCAGCTGCTTGCTCGAAAAATAGGTGTCAATTTTACTAGAGTCCAGCTTTTCTCCATGCTCATACAAGCCGGTTCCCCAAAACTGGAATGCTGTAGAGTCAAAAAGAATTTCTTTCACTTCAAAGCCACTACGCTGTGCAGCATCAACAAATCCTTGGGTACTGGGTATGGACAGGTGGCGAGGAGCATCCAATTGAACCCAAAGCGCTTGCTTTTCTTGCCATACGGCAGCATCAGCCACTGGACAACGCACCAATAGCCTCCCTCCAGGATTTAATTGTTCAAAACAGGTTTTGATAACCCCCTCTGGGTTTGCGAGGTGCTCAAAAGAGTGGTGAAGCATCAGCAGATCAAATTTGAACTCAGCCTCTGCAAAGTCTTTTTTCCAAAGCTTCAGACCAGGAGCCAACTGCTCTGTTTTTGGCAAATAGGGATCAAATCCATGCAACTCTTTAAATCCCGCCACATGCAATTCATACAGGAGCTGTCCATTGCCACAACCCACATCAGCGATGCAGTCTGTGAACTTAGGATTTAGTTTTTTGAGCCAATAACCGCCAAATCGGGGAGAAAACAAGGAATAGCCTGTGGCTAAAAAAGCTTGCATTCGAATTTTCTTGAGGAAATTTCGCAAGCCACCAGAAGGCTGAAGGCGTCCTAGGGAGTAGTAATCACTAGGATAATACGGACTAAGATCTTGAGGAATAGTAAGGAGTTGGATGGAGCCGCAATCGGAACAAGTGGCATAGGTAAATTCCCCTGCTAATCCGAGCATGCGCTCTGTCGCTAAAAAATTGGTACCCTGAGTTGAATGACAGTAATGGCAGTTGTACGCCAAATCAATAGGCATTTTCACGATTGAATAACAATTCGTACACAGTTTTGACCATAATCTCCAAGTCTAGAAGAAAAGACCAATTGTTGATGTAAAAATAGTCCAAGCGTACTCTAGAACGGATTTGAAAGGAATTCTCAATTTCACCTCGGTATCCTCTCACCTGCGCCAAACCCGTAATTCCTGGCTTAATTTTATGACGTGAATTGTAGCGTTCAATTTGAGTTCGAAAAGTATCATTCATGGGCAAAGTATGTGGTCTTGGCCCTACAATGGACATACTTCCCATGAGCACATTCAAAAACTGAGGCATTTCATCCAATGAGGTATTGCGCAGGAAGGCCCCAATTCGAGTTACTCGAGGATCGCCTTTGGTCGCCTGATGCGAGTCGGCATAATCGTTTGGCGTCATGGAACGAAACTTGAGGCAATTGAATACCTTATTGTTTAGTCCATTTCGTTTTTGAATAAAAAAGACAGGACCTCGGGACTCCAATTTGATCAATAGCCCTACCAAAGGAATCAACCATGAAAGAATAAATACGGTCACAAAACTGGCAAAGGCAAGATCAAATACACGCTTGGCAATACTATTGAGCGGATGATCTAAAGGAATATCGTTGACATTGATGACAAAAAAATCTCCATAGCGAGAAAAGGAAAGACTTTTTTCCAACTGTAGACTTTTTCCAGGAATCATCTTCACTTTGATGTAATTCTCGTCTGCAAAATCAATTACCCGCTTTACCAGACTAGCCTCCAACTTTTCATGGATGTAAATCAAATCCACATCCATTTTTGGAACCTTTTCAAATAAATCTTCGATCCCACCTTTCGTTTGTTCGCAATCAGCTTGGTCGTCAAAGTATCCTAAAAAGTTGATGCCAAAATCTTTTCGAATACGAAGTACATCCACCAATCTAGGGCTTGTGCTTCCTTTTCCTACAATGATTGCATTTTGGTAGTTATTGCCAGAGGCTCTGTATTTTCTAAGTACCATCTGAACAGCCACTCGGAAGATCCCCATCAATAACCCGAGCGTCAATCCCAAGGCGCCGATTTGAATCCAACGGTAATTGCCCTCTTGGAGTGGGGTCCAAAGGATGGCAGTAGCACCTAAAAACCAGAGTAGCGTGACCGAAAAACTGCTTAAGGTTTTATCGTACTCGTCCGTACGACCTATTTTATAATCCTTTCGAAGACTAGAAATTAATATCCAAAGTAGCGCCAAGGGCAAATAGGCAGAAAACTCCGTTTCGCCCAATACATGGTAGCGCTGCAAAAAAGCATTGGCAATTGCCATAGAAAGTAACGATGCCAAAAAATCACTGACCGTAAACAACCAGGGGAAATACGTATCAAATCTTCTCTTCATAAAAATCTAAACCTAGCGCCCCTTCTTTTTGACAAAATTTTGACAAAAAACTGGGCTGGGGAAGGAAACCTTGTAAAATTAAG
>JACCEB011148227.1_pt1 | contig 26735 bp, 26 predicted proteins | sample 7454761 | NCBI WGS metagenome assembly JACCEB01 (sample SAMN15323454, study PRJNA562643) | freshwater metagenome | isolation source: river surface water | place: USA:Blue River Watershed | collected 2017-08-18
CCATTCAAGATGCAGCTCTTGCTGCTGATATGGCATTGCCGATCGAAGATCTTGAACTAACTGTTCGCTCATATAACTGCTTAAAGCGTGAAGGTATTCACACAGTCGGTGAGTTACTTGCTCGCTCTGAAGCAGATCTAATGGATATTCGTAATTTTGGCTCCAAATCAATTGATGAGGTAAAGGCAAAATTACAATCAATGGGCATGCAACTTAAGGACAGTCCAGTCGGATTTGATCCAACAAAGCATGCAAACTACGGAAGCAACGTTGATGATGAACTTGTCGACGAAGAGGTCTAGGAGAGAACATGCCAAAACCAAGTAAAGGCCCACGGTTAGGAAGTGGACCAGCACATGAGAAATTATTGCTGGGCACACTTGCAGCTCAACTTTTTGAAAAAGGAAAGTTGACCACAACTGAAGCAAAGGCCAAACGTCTTCGTCCACTAGCAGAGCGATTAATTACGCATGCGAAAAAAGGTGATCTACCTGCTCGTCGCAGAGTAATGGCAAGAATTTCAAACAAGTCAGTAGTACATACTTTGTTTACTGATATCGCACAACGTTTTGCCGCCCGCGATGGTGGTTACACCCGGATAACTAAAATCGGTCCACGCAAAGGTGATAACGCACCTATGGCAGTAATCGAAATGGTTGAAGCAGGTACTCCTGCTAAGAAGGTTGCAAAAAAAGCAGCAGCGAAAGCTGAGTAATTACGCACCTTAACTGATTATGACAAAACCCACTCTCAATCCCGAGAGTGGGTTTTCTCGTTTAAGAGTTGATTTAACTTATGACGGTACTAACTTTTCCGGTTGGGCAAAACAGCCAAATCAACGAACAGTTCAAGAAGATTTTGAAACTGCCCTTTCTACATTAATTAGAACACCAGTTGCTTCCATCGTGGCTGGTCGAACTGATGCTGGGGTGCATGCCAAACACCAAGTACTTCATGTAGATCTACATTCTGATACTGAGATTGAGAATATTGTCTTTAGATTAAATCAAATTCTTAAAAAAGATATTCGAATTTTGCAGGCAACCTGGGCTGCGCCAAATTTTCACGCCAGATTTACACCAATTTCTCGCACCTATCAATACAAAATAGTTGATGGTGGCCAAATCACTAAACCACTAGATCGTTATGACAGTACAGAATGGTTTAGAAAGCTAGATATTGATTTAATGAACCAAGGCTCAAAGTTACTTTTGGGCGAGCATGATTTCTTTGCATACTGTAAGTACCGAGAGGGTGGGACAACAGTTAAGAATCTATTGGAGTTTAATTGGCATAGAAATAATGATGGCGTTGTAATAGGTATGGTAAAAGCAGATTCTTTTAGATATAACATGGTAAGAAATTTAGTAGGGGCAGCAGTGTGTGTTGGTGAAGGTCGTTTTGAACCAAGTTGGATGAAGAAAGTATTAGATGAGAAAGAGCGCGTTTCTGACAGCTATGTTTTTCCAGCAAAAGGGCTAACCTTAATTTCAATTACATATCCGCCAGAGAAGGAATATTTAAATAGCTACAACAATTACCTAGAATCACAGGAGTTAGACGAGGTTGAAGGGTGATATTTGAGCGGGGAGTAAACCGGTTTTGACCCGGCCTATATATAAAGGTAATCTTGCCCCTCTGGAAATGACCCAATTGGGACAATCCTTAATTTAGAAAGCGAGATGCTCGTGCGCACTTTTACACCTAAAGCAGGTGAGATTACCCGTAGTTGGTATCTCATTGATGCTCAAGATGTTGTGCTTGGTCGCCTTGCAACTCATGCTGCAAATCTTCTTCGCGGAAAACATAAATCAACCTTTGCTCCTCATATGGACATGGGCGATTTTGTAGTGGTAATTAATGCCGACAAAGTTGTTTTAACTGGATCAAAGAACACTCAAAAGTTTGCTCACCAACACTCTGGTTATCCAGGCGGAATGACTTCAACTGTTTACTCAGATTTGTTCGAGAAGTTTCCAACCCGTGCGGTTGAAAAAGCAATTAAGGGAATGCTGCCAAAAAATTCAGTGGGACGTTCTGCATTTACAAAGTTAAAAGTTTATGCCGGATCTGAACATCCTCATGCAGCCCAAAATCCAAAAGTATTTGAATTCAACCAAGTTTCTCAGATTGTAAAGAAGTAATAGGAGAATAATGTCTAACGAGATTTTAGAAACCGGCGAAGAGGATCTTCCAACCTCATATAGCTCTAGCACTCCAGCAGCTGCTACAAACCGCAAAGCAATAACTGCTCCCGGCGGTGGCGTTGGTCGTCGTAAAGAAGCTGTTGCCAGAGTTCGTCTTGTGCCAGGTACTGGTCGTTGGGTTGTTAATGGCAAACCACTTGAGGTTTATTTTCCAAACAAAGTTCATCAGCAATCAGTTTCTGAACCATTTAGAACTGTAGGAGCTGAAGGTACTTATGATGTTTTTGCTCGCATTAATGGCGGTGGAACTTCAGGCCAAGCAGGTGCACTTCGTTTAGGTGTTGCCCGCGCATTAAATGAGATTGATATTGATGCAAACCGGCCAACACTAAAGAAGGCTGGCTTCTTAACTCGTGATGCACGTGTAATTGAGCGAAAGAAATACGGACTTAAGAAAGCTCGTAAGCGCTCTCAATACAGCAAGCGTTAATTACAAAGTCGCTTAACTAAATTATGGCCCTCTTCGGCACCGATGGTGTTCGAGGTATTGCCAACGTTGATCTCACAGCTGAATTAGCAGTAGATCTAGCAATTGCCGCCGCTCATGTTTTAGGTGAGATCGGTGCATTTGCAGGTCATAGACCTAAAGCAATAGTTGGGCAAGACTCTCGTGCTTCTGGTGACTTTTTAGAATCTGCAATTGTTGCCGGATTAACCAGTGCAGGTGTTGATGTTTACCGAGTGGGAGTGCTGCCAACACCAGCAATTGCCTATCTAGTTAAAGAAAGTAATGCCGACCTCGGGGTAATGATTAGTGCTTCTCATAACCCAATGCCAGATAACGGAATTAAATTTTTTGCCAAAGGCGGTGATAAGTTAGCTGACTTAGTTGAAGCTCAAATTGAATCACGATTAGGCGAGCCTTGGGATAGGCCTGTTGGCTTAAATGTGGGCAGGATTATTCAAGATGAGAGCGCAAAAGAGCGATATATCAAGTATCTACTCTCCACAATAACTGAAAATTTAAATGGGTTAAAGGTGGTAGTTGATTGTGCAAATGGCGCAGCATCTTATGTTGCTCCAGTTGTATATGAAAAGGCTGGTGCAAAAGTTACTGCAATTTCAGCTGCACCAACCGGGTGGAATATAAATGAAAACTGTGGTTCTACACACCTAGATGGCTTAATTGCCCAAGTTAAAGCAACCGGAGCAGATATTGGCATCGCTCATGATGGCGATGCAGATCGATGTATCCTGATTGCAGCAAATGGAGAAGTAATTGATGGCGATTATATTTTAAATATATTAGCTAATGATTGGTTATCTTTAGGAAAGCTAGCGAAAAATACAGTAGTAGGAACTGTGATGAGCAACTTAGGATTTATAAAATCAATGGAGTCCATTGGAGTAGTCATTGAAAAAACTGCAGTTGGCGACAGATATGTATTAGAGCGCATGCTTGAGAACAGCTACAACTTAGGAGGCGAGCAATCCGGACATGTGATTATGCGAGATTTTTCAAACACCGGGGATGGCTTGCTTACTGCTTTGCAGGTTATGCAAATAATGGCGAAAACTCATAAAACTCTAATTAATCTCTCTTCAAACATGCAGAGGTATCCGCAGGTACTAATTAATGTTAAAGATGTAGAAAAAGATAAATTGAATGCCAATCAGGTAATACAAGAGGCAATTATCAGTGCAGAAAAAGAATTGGCAGGAATTGGCAGAGTTCTAATTCGAGCATCTGGTACCGAATCATTGGTCCGAGTGATGGTTGAGGCAAATGAATTACAAACTGCACAGAAAATCGCAGAATCGCTCGCGCAACTAGTAAGATTAGAGCTGAAATAAGGAGCAAAATAAATGTGCGGAATAGTTGGCTATACAGGCAATAGCTCCGCAGTCACGCCAGTTATTGAAGGTTTAAGAAGACTGGAATACCGAGGTTACGATTCAGCTGGAATCGCAATTCCAACTCAAGTTGGTCAGCCGTTATTCATTAAGAAGCGCTCTGGAAAGCTAAAAAATTTAGAAGAGGCCTTAGGTAAAACTCCAACAACTAGTAGTGGAATTGGTCATACCAGGTGGGCAACTCATGGTGGACCAACAGATACTAATGCCCATCCTCATTTAGATAATGAAGGAAACCTTGCTCTAATACATAATGGAATAATTGAAAATTACGAACAATTAAGATCTGAACTTGAAAAGCGTGGACATAAATTTAAATCTGAAACTGATACGGAATCAGTTGTGCATTTACTTAGCGAGGCAAGAAAAGAAAACAATGGCGATTTGGCAGCAGCAATGCGCCAAGTTTGTAAGCAGTTAAAAGGTTCATTCACATTACTTGCGATTCATTCCGATAACCCCACACATATAGTTGGCGCTAGAAGAAACTCACCATTGGTAGTTGGCCTAGGCACTAATGAGAATTTCTTGGCATCAGATGTTGCAGCATTTATCTCTCATACAAAGAGGGCGCTTGAACTAGGTCAAGATCAGGTGGTGGAGATAACTCCAAACTCAGTAGTTGTAACTAATCTTGATGGTGCTGTAGTACAGGGTAAAGAATTTGAAATCTCCTGGGATGCTAGCGCGGCTGAGCGCGGTGGGTTTTCACATTTTATGCTTAAGGAAATTTATGAACAACCTAAGGCAATTTCGGATACTTTGATCGGCAGACTTTCTGGCTTAGATTTGAAAATTAAGTTTAAAAAGATAGATAAAATTGTAATAATTGCTTGTGGAACAGCTTTTAACGCAGGTTTAGTAGGAAAATATGCGATTGAAAAATGGGGAAATATTCCAGTCGATGTTGAACTAGCTTCTGAGTATCGATATCGAGAACCAAGTTTGAATGAAAAGACTTTAGTAATTCCAATTTCGCAGTCTGGTGAAACCATGGACACTTTAATGGCGCTTCGTTATGCAAAATCTAAAGGCGCAAAAATCCTTTCTGTGTGTAATACCAATGGCTCAACAATTGCTCGCGAATCAGACTCAGTTCTCTACACCCATGCAGGCCCAGAAATCGCAGTTGCCTCAACTAAAGCATTTGCTACTCAACTAGTAGCTATGTATTTAATTGGACTAGAAATTGGGCGAAAATTAAATACTCTTACCAAGAAAGAAATTGAAGGAATTTGCGAAGAATTAAGCCAACTTCCAGCAAGAGTAGAGCAAATTCTAGAGACGGTAGAACCTCTACGAGAGACCACTCGTAAATTCAAATCAGCAGATTCGATCTTGTTTTTAGGTAGACATGTCGGATATCCAACTGCGCTTGAGGGGGCATTGAAATTAAAGGAATTGGCTTATATGCATGCAGAAGGATTTGCAGGTGGTGAATTAAAACATGGTCCGATAGCTTTAATAGATAAAGGAACTCCAGTAATTGCAATTATGCCAAGTCAAGATTCTGTATTAGCAGAAAAGATGAGTAGTAATATTCAAGAGGTAAAGGCAAGAGGAGCAGTTGTAATAGTAATTAGTGAGTATGAATTTTCCGGAGCTGATCATTTAATTCGAATACCTAAAGTTACCCAGTTAATGCAACCTGTCTTAGCTGTTGTTCCACTTCAAGTAATTGCTTATGAGATGGCAGTTGTCAGAGGTAATGATGTGGATCAACCAAGAAATCTAGCTAAATCAGTAACTGTCGAGTAATAGCATGCCAGAGGCACGAAAAAGGCAGATGAATTCTGCTTTAAAATTAACCGCCCTGTTTCTATTATTGTATGGATTAGTAACTCAGCAAGTACTGGCCAATACCTGGATTAGGCGTCTTGATGAATGGATTTACGAACGAGATTTTCTACTAATTACTCCAGGAAAAACACCAACCCTTGTGATGTTGGTCGATGATCTTGGTTTAAGAAGCATCACTGCAATATTTCTTCTCGGCACTGCAATAATCATAAGCCGAAGATTTAAATCTTGGCGCCCTATAAATCTTTCAATACTATCTTTATTGCTACTAAATATTGTTGTTGGAGTTTCAAAGTTATTATTTGGTAGAACAAAACCAAGTACAGGCTTTGACTTAGTCTTTACCGATAGCGGACTTTCATATCCATCTGGGCACGCAGCAAATGCCGTTTTAACCTGGGGCATGATGGCTTATTTGATATTTAGGTATTCACACAAAGAACCATTTGAAGGTATGCGATTAACATGGTTTGTAGTAATTGTGACAGTTGGAGTTTGCCTAGCCTCCCTATATCGAAATACGCATTGGTTTTCAGATTTACTCGGTGGACTCTTTATTGGATCAGCACTATTGGTATTAATAATTGCCATTGATAGATCAATTAGATCAGATCGCCAACCTTCTTAATTCAAAGTAGGCTTAGTTTATGAGTAGAGCCGTTGCCGAAATAGATATTAATGCAATAAAAAGTAATCTGGATTTAATTAAGAACAAAACAAAATCTCAAATTCTTGCAGTGGTAAAAGCTAATGCCTATGGTCATGGATTAATTCCAGTAGCTAAAGCTGCAGTTGAATCTGGCGCTGATTGGCTAGGTACAGCATTATTAGAAGAGGCAATTGAGTTAAGAAAGAGTGGAATAAGTGCTCCAATAATTGCCTGGCTTACACCACTTGGTGAAGATTTTAAATCTGCACTGGAATTAAACATTGATTTATCAATTTCATCACCAGAGGTATTAGATGAAATAGTGCTTGCAAGTAATCTAGTAAACAAAGTACCTCGACTTCATATTGAGATTGATACCGGTATGAGCAGAGGTGGCGTCAGAGATGATTGGGAAAAATTATTTATCCAAGTGGGGGAATTAGTAAAAAGCAACAAAATTAATGTAGTTGGTATTTGGACTCATTTTGCTAGGGCCGATGAGCCAGAGGAACAAATGAATTCAACACAGCTTTCTCAATTAAATGATCGTGTATCAGAGTTAGAGAAAAGAGGAATCAAGCCAGAGTTCATACATATTGCTAACTCGGCTGCGGCTTTAACAAATAAACAATCACATAAAAGCATCGTTCGATGGGGTATTGGACTGTATGGCTTAAGTCCAGATGTTAATTCTCTGGGTTCATCTAAATCATTAGGTTTAAAACCAGCAATGAAATTAAAAGCTAAATTAAATTTAGTCAAACAGGTAAAAGCTGGAGCAACAGTTGGTTACGGAGCAACAGCAGTAACTATGAAAGACACAAAACTTGGCGTAGTTGCTATGGGTTATGCTGACGGTATACCAAGAAATGCAAATAGTGATGCTGGTGTTTTTGTAGCAGGAAAACGAGCTGCGATTATCGGAAGAGTTTCAATGGATCAATTTGTAGTTGATCTTGGGATAGATTCCTTAGTAAAAACTGGGGATGAGGTTATAGTTTTTGGCGATGGCTCTGCAGGTGAGTACACAATAGATGATTGGGCTAAGGCTTGCGGGACTATAAATTATGAGATTGTTACCCGAATTGGGCCTCGTGTGCCTAGAATCTACACATATGAGCGAACATAATTTGCTTTCAATCAAGTCGCTTTCTGTTTCATTCGGTGGGCTAAAGGCGCTCACAAAAGTTGATTTAGATTTAAATCAAAATGAAGTAGTTGGTTTGATCGGGCCTAATGGCGCTGGTAAAACTACTTTTTTTAACGCATTATCTGGTTTAGTTGATGTTTCATCTGGCACATTAGAAATCAACGGTAAATCGCATAAGTGGCCAAAACCATATGAATTAATAGATTTAGGTATTGCTAGAACTTTGCAAGGTGTTGGACTTTTTCCTGAACTAACAGTCTTAGAAAATGTAATGATCGGGGCTAATAAAACTGCAAAAAGTGGTCTAATAGCTTCAGCCTTAGGCTTTAGTGGTTCAGATGAATTGAGATTAAAGCAACGCTCCATGATTGCATTGGAGCGAGTTTATGCTGCAAGTCTTGCCGATGAAAAAGCTGGCTCCTTGCCATATCCAGTTACCAAACGTATTGCAATTGCTCGAGCACTGGTAAGTGAACCAAAGATTCTTCTACTGGATGAGCCTGCTGGCGGTCTTGGTGCGCAAGATATTGAATGGATGAATTCGTTAATCCAAAACTTAGCTTCACAGTGCTCAGTAATTTTAGTTGAGCATCATATGGATGTTGTTATGTCAGTTTGTAATCGACTATACGTATTAAATTTTGGAGAGGTAATTGCATCTGGAGATGTTGAAACAGTGCGCAGAGATCCTGCAGTAGTTGAAGCCTATTTAGGGGTAAGCCATTGAGTCTGATAGTTACTAATTTAACAGTTGATTATGGCGCAATTAGGGCGGTCAACAATGTTTCCTTTGAGGTTACAAGTGGAGAATTAACGACAATTATTGGGGCAAACGGTGCTGGAAAAACTACATTGTTGAGAACTCTATCTGGGTTAAAAGAGTCAGAAAATGGGGTTGTAACCTGGAATGGCGATGCTATTTTAGGAAAGAAACCTGAAGATTTAGCTAGGTCAGGAATTATGCATGTTTCAGATGGTAAATCAGTGATAGCGGAATTAACTGTTAAAGAAAATCTAGCATTGACTGGACTCTGGCGAAAAGATAAAAAAGATGTAGCCAATGCAACAGCTGAAGTTGTTGATCTTTTTCCAATTCTGGGTGAGCGCATGACGCAATCTGCAGGATCTTTGTCTGGCGGTGAGCGACAAATGTTAGCTATTGGCCGCGCATTAATCGCACGACCAAAACTATTACTTTTAGATGAGCCCTCTTTGGGATTGGCACCATTAATTGTGGAACAGATTTTTAAGGTTATTAGCAATTTAGTTAAGCAAATGAAGATAACCGTTGTGCTAGTTGAGCAAAATGCGATGGGGGCATTAAAAATTGCCAACGAGGGAGTTGTTTTAAATCTGGGATCAGTAGTAGCGATTGATTCTGCTGAAACACTTCTCAATGATCCTGCAGTGCGTGCTGCATATTTGGGGTTTTAATATGAATCAATTTATTACCGCAGTTTTAACCTCACTTTCAACAGGTGCAATCTATGCGCTGATGTCGATTGCATTGGTGCTAGTTTGGCGTTCAACCAGGGTTATTAACTTTGCTCAAGCCGGACAAGCTATTTTTACAACCTACATCGGCTATGAGGTAACAATTCGCAGCGGTTCATATTGGGTTGGTTTAATTTCGGCAATTCTAAGTGGAGCATTACTTGGTGCAGGAATTGATAGATTTTTTATGCGGCCAATTTTTAAAAGAGTTACCTCAGGTCCGATAGTTATGATCGCACCAGTTGTAGCCACCTTGGCTTTGCTGGGAATAATTCAAGCAATAATTGGTTTTATCTGGGGACTTAACTACCAAACTATTCAAGCGCCAGTCTCAACAGATGGCTTAAAAATATTTGGATCAATAGTTGCATTTAGTCCATTTAATTTAATGGTTCTCATCGCAGTTACTTTAAGCATGATTCTACTAACCATCGTCTTTCAAAAAACAAATATCGGATTAGCCCTAAGAGCATCAGCATATGCTCCGGAAGTATCAAAGTTATCTGGCATAAGAGTTGATGCAGTTAGAACTTTAGGGTGGGCTTTAGCTGGAGCAGCTGGCGGCCTCGCCGGGATGTTATATATCCCTGGCTCCTATCTATATCCAAATGCCATGGATGTCTTATTAGTCTTTGGATTTATTGCAGCGGTAATTGGTGGATTAGATAGCTTGTTTGGTGCAGTTGCAGGTGCGATGATTTTAGGATTTGCCGTAAATTTCTCGGCTACATATATAAGTTACAAACTAGTGTTTCCAACCGCGTTTGTAATTTTGATTCTAGTCTTACTTATTAAACCAAGTGGTGTCTTCTCTGGTAAAAAAGGTAGGAAAGATTAATGCTGAAATTTGATACCAGTAGAAAAAGATTTTTTGGCTTTATACTCTTAGGCTGGATATTATTAATAATAAGTGATCGAATTGGCGAGCTTCGCCAGTATCAAGGTGCGTTTGTAGCCATGTATGCATTAGCAATTGCATCAATTATTTTGTTAACTGGCTACTCAGGTCAATTATCGCTAGGCCATAGTGCATTAATGGCGGTGGGGGCATACGCAGGAGCGTTATCTATTAACAATTTAAAACTTCACCCAGCCATTGCTCTTATTATTGCAGCGCTAGTTGCTGGATTATTTGGATTATTACTTGGCTATGCAGCAGCTCGCTTGAGTGGTCCATACCTTGCCGGCACAACTTTAGCTTTAGCAGTCTCACTACCAACTATTGCAAATCAATTTCCGATTTTAGGTGGTGAGCAAGGATTAGTATTTGATATTGGTATACCTCCTGCCAGATTAGGTGAAGATTTTTCTTTATATCAATGGTTTTTTTGGATTAGCTCATTATCAGCAATAATAATGATTTGGTTATTAGTAAATTTAATTAGTACTCGTTATGGCCGAGAGTTTCGTGCGTTAAGAGATAACCCAATTGCAGCCCAACTTTGTGGGATAAATATTGGTCGAAAAAAAGCAGTGGCTTTCTCGTTAAGTGCAGGTATTGCCGGTCTGGCTGGGGGTTTGCTGGTAATGCTGATTAGCGGTGTTTCACCAAGTGCTTTTCCGCTTAGCCTCTCCTTTTTACTGCTTGCAGGCGCCGTTGTTACTGGTGTGTACAGCCTAAAAGGTGTCATTCTTGGGGCTCTGGTACTGGTGGCTATACCTGAAATAGCAGAATCGGTAGTATCGCGCATAGGAGGTTCTGAAGGGTTTATTACAAGTTTGCCCGGCTTTATGGTGAGTGCATTGTTGATCTTGACCGTGTTATTTGCACCAAGTGGACCAGGGCATCTTCTACACCACAAAAAGCACCTTAAGCATTAAACACAACACTAGGGAAGGAAATAAATGATCAGAAATACTCGCATGAAGCGTTTATCAATCGCTTCAGTGGCAGTAACTGTTGGAGCGTTGGTTCTCTCTTCGCTGCCCGCACATGCTGCAGATCCAGGAGTTACCTCAAGAGAAATCAAGTTAGGTTATTCCGGACCATTAACTGGCTCAGCTGGTTTGGTATACGGAAAGTTACCAGGAGCTATGAAAGCTTACTTCGACCACATCAACGCAAATGGTGGAGTAAATGGTCGTAAGATCAAATTAGTTTCAAGAGATGATAAGTATTTACCTACTCTTGCTGCTACTCAAACAACAAATTTAGTTTTAAATGATCGAGTTTTTGCTCTAGTTGGCGCGCTAGGTACTGCTACTCATAGCAAGGCTTACACCGCAGCACAATTAGCAAAAAATAATGTTCCTGATCTATTTGTAAACACTGGATTTAGTGGATTTGCTAACAAGGCTAAATATCCAACTACCTTCACAATTCTTCCAAGCTATGCCATGGAAGCAAAGATCATGGCTAAGTTCATCAAGGACACACCTACTCTTGCACCACAAGCATCTTTCTTGATCGCTCAAGATGATGAGTTTGGTGTGGATGGCGTAAACGGATTTGCACTCGCCGGACACAAGTTCGCAGCTGCTCCTACCCTTTACCCACAAGGTGCATTAACTCCTGCTTTAGCAGAGGGTGCACTAACTAGATTAAGTGCAGTTCCTGGTAAGCCAGTATTAATTCTCTTTGGAACAACTGATTCAACTGCCACAATTTTAAAAGCCGCTGAGAAATTATCACTGGTTTCTAAATTTACTTGGATAGCAGGATCAGTCGGTGGCGATGCCAATACATTGTTAGCCCTAGGCGTAAAGCCGGCAACAATTAATGGCGCCCTAGCTGCATCATTCTTCCCAGATGCAAAGGATGCTACTGATCCATATGTGAGTGAATTTATGAAGATAAATACCAAGTACAACAAGGGCGTTACTTTTGACAACGTTGTACTACAAGGAATGAACTCAGCAATGTTAACTGTGCAAGCACTTCGCGCAGCAGGCAAAAACCTAACTCGTGCCGGTCTGATTAAGGCAATAGAGACAAAGGGTGCAAATTTTGCTAGCGCAGGTCTTGTTCCTCTTAACTACTCAGCTACTAGCCGAGTTGGTTACAACGGATATTGGTTTGGTCAGTTAAATGAAAAGGGAGAGCTAAAGCCATTTGGTGGCAAGCTTTCAATTTACACAACTGATTCAAGCTCAAATACAGCACCAACAGCTTCCTCATATGAGCGTAAGCCAGTTCCTAAGAATGGGGTACCAACAAACTCATGATAAATAAAACTCTAAAAAAGAGCTTCGCAGCTCTAACAACTGCAACCATGGTTGCAGCACTTGCAGTGGCAATTCCAGCTGCAGCAAGGGCTGATGGAATTACATGTAGTGAGGTAGCTGCGGCGACTAAGTACAGCGCTCGCAATACCCAACTATGTTCAGGAGTTGACCAATTCGGTGCAAAGTTTGAAATAGCTATGCCAAAGAAGTTCAATGGAACTCTAATTGTTTACTCACATGGCATTCGTTATGGCGTCAACTTGCCACCACTACCAGTAATTGCACCGAAGGGTTCAGTTATTGATAACTCACCAGCAATTGCACCATCTGCCGAGGTTGCTACCTCACTATTAAAGCAGGGATTTGCATTAGCTGGCTCAGGAGTTCAGGTGCAAGGCTGGAATGCAGCCGAGCAATCATTAGCAAATGTAATTCTGATTGATGCTGCTTATGCCAAATTCCCAAAGATTGATCGAGTAGCTGCTTGGGGTAACTCCCTTGGTGGACTTTCTACTCAATTAATGGCTGAGCAAAATCCTGGCATGGTTGAAGCAGTCGCACCTCTTTGTGTAGCTGATTCAGCGCTAGCTGAAATTACTATGGCTGGTGACTTCTTGTGGGGACTAAAGACTTTATTTGATCCTTCAATTAAAGCAGTTGGTTACTCAGCAGGTGAAGCAGGTTATAAAGAAATGCTTGGCGATCTAGGTAAAGTCCTAGGTGTGCTTGGGTCATTGCAAGCTGCTATAGCTGCCAACCCAACTGCGCCAGCATGGCCTGCAACCTCAACTGCTCCAGCAACACTTAAGGGTATTCCAGTACGAAGTGCAGTATTGCTTCTTGGTTTAATCTCCGGTGTATCAACTCAATCTAAAACTTATGATGCATCAAGTGGTCCAAAAGGTCCGCTTGAGACAACATTTGGATTAGCAATCAGCCCAGCACTTGCTGTGCTTGAAAATGGTGCGCAAGCTGCAGTCTTGGCAGTTATTGCAAATTACGATTTAGAGTTACGAGGTGGTGGAATTGTCTTTGATAACTCAACTACTAACTACTCAGCTCGTTTAGGAGATGACAGCGATGTTTATGCAGCAGCGCTATCTGGTAAAACTGCAACCGCAGGAATGTTGGGTTATTTAAGTGCACTAAATCCAGCTGCTCCTCGAGTTAAAGCAGATGCAGGTGCAGTAGCACGTATTAAGGCGATCGGTGAGGTTCAGGGCACACTTACTGTTCCTACAATTACCCTTACTGCAACAGCAGATCACATCACTCCTCCGGGTGCAACACAGCATCTAATTAACCAATACAACGCTGCTATTGCTAGCGGTACTAGCAAGAAGGGCCTATTAGTTAACATTTGGAATAAGCCATCTGATGAGTACACACAGTTCGATTCAGCAGGAAGACCAATTACTCCTGCAGTCGATCCAAGCGGAACAGGGCATTGTAATTTCACAACTAATCAGTACTTGATGATTGCGAAATTGTTGACAGATTCTGCTAAATCCGGAAAAGCTCCATCAGCTAAAACTGTGGCAGCTGCAATCAAAAAAGACAAGAACTTATTTGTGGATCCAAATTACACGGCTCCGCTACTTAAGTATCGTCAATAAGTAGTTAAAATCGAAAAGGGCCTTCAGGAAACTGAGGGCCCTTTTCATATCTATAAACTACTCACTTATATGGAACTTCAAATAAATTCAGTTGACCAAATGCATCAGCTTGGTGCAAAAATTGGCGCCCAGCTTAAGGCTGGTGATGTCGTCGTTTTAACTGGCGAATTAGGAAGTGGAAAAACTGTATTAACTCAAGGCATAGCTAGCTCATTTGGCATAAAAAATATCACCTCCCCAACATTTGTAATCAGCCGAGTTTATAAGTCAAAGATAAATTTCATTCACATAGATACATATCGATTGTTAGACCAAGGAGTTAGCAGTTTTAGTGATTTAGATTTTGAAAGTTATTTGGAAAACAGTATTTTTGTAATTGAATGGGGCGCTTCATTTGTAAATACACTTACTGATCAATACCTAGAAATAATCATCAAACAGGGCACAGAAGAAAGTTTTAGAAATATAAGTTTTAACTTAGTTGGAGATCGTTGGTCAGGTTTTAACTTATGAGTACCATTCTGGCAATTGATACCTCAACCTCTCGAACATCTGTCGCCTTAGTTAAGGATTCACATGTTATTTTTAGTGATTTCCATGACGATCCGCTTTCTCATAGTGAAGTGCTACCAAAATTAGTAAGTAAAGCATTGGCAATTGAAAGTAAGATTGATTTAGTTGCAGTCGGAATGGGGCCTGGCCCGTTTACCGGCTTAAGAGTGGGAATTGCATTTGCGCAAAGTTTTGCACTTGGCGCTGGAATTAATTGGGCGGGTGTTTGCTCATTAGATGCAATGGCAGCAGGTATTAATCAAGAAGATTTTATAGTTTCAACTGATGCCAGACGTAAGGAGAGATATTGGGCTAGATATAGGAATTCAATGCGGATAACTGATCCAGCTGTGAGTAAAGCTATTGAGTTAGAAAAGTTTCAAATTCCAATCTTTAATGAGGGTCAGTACTTTCCAGATCCAGTTGAGATTGCCAGAATTTCTGGCAAAGGTGATTTAGTTACAAACCCAATTTATATAAGAAAGCCTGATGCTTATCCTTTGCCACAGGGAGTGAAATTTAGAGCGATGACCGCTTTGGATTTAGTACCGGCGGCTGTAATCGAAAAAGATGTATATGCAAAGGCTGCTTGGTCTATCTCTCAATTTAAAGAGGAGTTTGCAAAGTCACCTAAAAATGCCCACTACTTAGCTGCTGAATTTGAGGGTGAATTAGTTGCTTATGCTGGTATTTTCTTTATCGCAGATGTAGCAGATATTCACACAATTACCGTGGTTGAACAACATAGACGTAAAGGTATAGGCCGGGAATTATTAAAACGTTTAATTGATTGGGCAAGAGTTAAAAAGGCAGAAGCCATAATGCTTGAGATGCGACTTGGCAATAATGCTGCCCAGCCACTTTATGAGCAGTTTGGTTTTAGTGAAGTATCAAGACGAGAAAATTATTATGGCCCAGGACTTACCGCAGTGGTTATGCGTAAGGAGCTTAAGTAATGGCTCTTGTACTTGGTATTGAAACCTCTTGTGATGAAACTGCAGTTGGAATTGTTAATGATCGAAAATTACTTGCAAATATAATTTCATCTAGCGTTGATCAGCATGCCAGATTTGGTGGTGTAGTTCCTGAGGTTGCAAGCCGAGCACATCTAGAGGCTATGCAGCAAGTTATTAAGCAAGCTTTAAAAGATGCAAAGGTTTCGATTAAGGATATTGATGCTATTGCAGTAACTGCTGGCCCCGGTTTAATTGGTGCGTTATTAGTAGGAGTAAGTAGTGCCTCGGGCTTAGCACTTGCCTTAGATAAACCCTTGTACGGGGTAAATCATTTATCAGCGCATATTGCAGTAGATATGTTAAATAATGAGAAAATACTTCGCCCTGCAATTGCACTTTTAGTAAGTGGTGGCCACTCTTCGATATTACAAATAAATAACCTTGTTAAAGATGTGATAGTAAAGGGTGCAACTATTGATGATGCTGCTGGTGAAGCTTTTGATAAGGTAGCCAGAATTATGGGACTTGGATTCCCAGGTGGACCAGTAATTGATAGTGAAGCTAAAAATGGTAAGGCAGATGAAATTATATTTCCTAGAGGTTTATCTCAAAACTTTGATATACAAAAGCACAGATATGATTTTTCATTTTCAGGTTTAAAAACTGCTGTGCTTAGATATTTAGAACAAACACCAAATTATAAAAAAGCAGATGTAGCAGCATCTTTCCAAGAAGCAGTCGTGGATGTGCTATTAACTAAGTCTTTAGCTGCTTGCCAAGAAAGTGGAATCGATAATTTAGTTATAGCCGGCGGAGTGGCAGCAAATAGCAGACTTCGCCAGCTAGCAATTGCTCGGTGTCAGGCAGCCAAGGTTGAGCTCTCTATCCCACCTGCCAACCTGTGTACCGATAATGGGGCGATGGTGGCAGCCTTAGGCTCACTGGCGATCAACGAGGGGTTAGCGCCCTCCCAACTGGGTATATCTGCTGACTCAGCCGCTGAGATCTCTCGCGTCATCTTCTAAATCAGAGCGCTAATTTGCCCCAAGCGCAGTCCGCCCTTTAAAGTTGGCTTTAGCACTCTAAGCCTGCGTGTGCTAATTAACGCCCCAGGTGAATGAAGCAGAAATTTTTAAAAACCGTAAGTAACCAACCAAAGGAGTAACAAAGATGGCAATTTCAATCAAGCCACTAGAAGATCGTATTGTCGTAAAGGCAAATGAAGCAGAGCAAAAAACTGCATCTGGATTAGTCATCCCAGATACTGCCAAAGAGAAGCCACAAGAAGGAACCGTCATGGCAGTTGGTCCTGGTCGATTTGAAAACGGAAATCGTATTCCGTTAGATATTAAAGAGGGTGATGTTGTCCTTTATTCAAAGTATGGCGGTACTGAAGTAAAGTACAACAATGAAGAGTACCTAGTACTTTCTTCCCGTGATGTACTAGCAATCATTGCAAAGAAGTAAAGATGAGTAAATCACTTCAATTTGATGAAGCAGCTCGTCGTGCAATGGAGCGTGGCGTAAATATACTTGCCGATACTGTAAAGGTAACACTTGGACCTAAGGGTAGAAATGTAGTTATCGCAAAGAGCTATGGTGCACCTTTGATTACTAATGATGGTGTAACAATTGCTAAAGAGATTGAGTTATCAGATCCAGCAGAAAATATGGGTGCTCAACTTGTTAAGCAAGTTGCAGAGAAAACCAATGATGTTGCTGGAGATGGTACAACTACCGCCACTGTTTTGGCACAAGCCATGGTTAAAGAAGGTTTGCGCAATTTAGCTGCCGGTGCTCAACCAATGGAACTAAAATATGGAATTGAGCAAGCAGTATCTGCCATTACAGAGGCATTGCGGAAAAATTCAACTGCCGTAAGCGGTAAGTCGCAGATTGCAGATGTTGCAACCATTTCAGCCCAAGATAAAGCCATTGGTGATTTGATCGCCGAAGCAATGGATAAAGTTGGTAAAGATGGTGTGATTACTGTTGAAGAATCATCAACAACTGGTCTTGAGCTTGAGTTCACCGAAGGTATGCAATTTGATAAGGGCTATATTTCTCCCTATTTTGTGACCGATGCAGATCGCATGGAAACAATTTTAGAAGATGCTTACATTTTAATTTCAGGTCAAAAAATCTCAGCCCTTAGCGAGGTTTTACCTGTACTTGAAAAGGTAGCGCAAGCAAGTAAGCCATTATTGATTATTGCTGAAGATGTAGAGGGTGAAGCACTCTCAACTCTTGTGGTTAACCGCATGCGCGGCACCTTCGCTTCAGCTGCTGTTAAAGCACCTGGTTTTGGGGATCGCAGAAAAGCAATGTTGCAAGATATTGCGATATTAACTGGCGGCCAAGTTATCTCAGCTGAGGTTGGCTTAAAGCTTGAGCAAATAGATATCTCGATGCTAGGCAAAGCAAGACGTGTAGTTATCTCTAAGGACAACACCACGATTGTTGACGGAGCTGGAAACAAAAATGATGTTGCAGCTCGAGTGACTGAGATTCGCCGAGAGATTGAAAATACAGATTCTGATTGGGATCGCGAAAAACTTCAAGAGCGCGTTGCAAAACTTGCTGGTGGAGTTTGCGTAATCAAAGTTGGAGCTCATACCGAGGTGGAGTTAAAAGAGAAAAAGCATCGCCTTGAGGATGCAATATCTGCCACTAGAGCAGCTGTTGAAGAAGGAATTGTTGTTGGTGGAGGAGCTGCATTAGTTCATGCTGCAACCGCACTTGATAATGATTTAGGTTTTGAAGGCGATAGAGCTGTTGGTGTTCGCCTAGTTCGTAAAGCTTGTGATGAACCACTTCGTTGGATCGCTGAAAATGCTGGCCAAGAAGGATATGTAGTTGTTTCTAAAGTAAGAGCTATGAAACCAAATGAAGGCTTTAATGCTTACTCTGAGACGTATACAGATCTTGTAAAAGAAGGTGTTATTGACCCAGTTAAGGTAACTAGGTCAGCGCTAGCAAATGCGGCTTCAATTGCTGCAATGTTTATTACTACTGAAGCCTTAGTCTTTGAGACTCCAGAGGAGAAAAAAGATGAGGCAACAGGACATGGTCACTCACATGGACCAGGTGGACATTCTCACTAAGTGAATTAAATGAAGCCTTGGTTTCAAAAAAACTTATTTTCCACTAACATCAACTAGTGGAAAATATAACACTGACAGTTGATTGCGGTGGAACTGGAATCAAGGCTTCAGTATTTGATCAACGTGGAAAAGTATTAGTTGATTTTCCCTATCTTAAAACGCCGTACCCACTATCACCAAATTTATTAGTTGAGATTATCACCGGCTTTGTGCTGGCTGATCAGAGAGTAAACCGCGTAACAATTGGTTTACCAGGAATGATTAGAAATGGAAAAATTGTATTTATTCCACATTATATAAATAAGCGAGGTCCAAGAACATTACCTGATGCACATTTAAAGAAAATTTGGCACGGTTTTGATCTTCAGAATACTTTACATAAAAAATTAAAACTTCCAATTCTGGTGCTTAATGACGCAGAAGTGCACGCGGCAGCAGTTATTACCGGTGTAGGACTTGAAACCGTTTTGACTTTTGGCACTGGCTTAGGTTGTGCCATGTTTAATAACGGTAAATTGGCCCCTCACCTGGAGCTATCACATGCCACTATTCGATATGGCAAAACAATAGATGCCTGGATTGGAGAAATCTCGAGAAGACGTATGGGAAATCAACTTTGGTCCAGACGGGTAAAGGCTTTAATTGGTGAGTTATACCCAATGATTATCTGGGATAAATTATATATTGGTGGTGGTAATTCTCAGAGAATTAGTAAATCAGCTTTAAGAAGCTTCGACTATAAAGTTAAGATTATTCCTAACTCGGCTGGCGTTGCAGGTGGTGTAAGAGCTTGGGACTTGCTCACTTAAATTTCATTCAAATTATCTAAACAGATACGATTGGTTATATGTCCGATATTGAGATAGGTCCAGGAAAGCGAGCGAAAGCCGCTTACTCATTTGATGATATTGCAATAGTTCCATCTAGGAGAACCCGCGATCCAGAGGAAGTATCTATTTCCTGGCAGATTGATGCATATAAATTTGATCTACCATTCCTTGCAGCTCCTATGGATTCAGTTGTCTCACCAGCTACAGCAATCGCGATTGGTCAAGCAGGCGGACTTGGTGTTTTAAATCTTGAAGGTATTTGGACACGATATGAAGATGCTGAGAAACAACTATCAGATATGGCAAAACTTTCAGAGGATAAAGCAATTAAAAAAATGCAGGAGATTTATTCTGCGCCAATTCAGCCCACTCTAATTAAAGAGAGAATTGCACAAATAAGAGCAGCGGGAGTAACTGTTGCTGGAGCACTCTCACCACAGCGCACTGTTGAATTTCATAAAGCTGTTATTGATGCTGGTGTAGATATTTTTGTTATTAGAGGAACTACCGTTTCTGCAGAACACGTATCTGATAACTCAACTGCTTTAAATCTAAAAAAATTCATTTATGAGTTAGATGTACCAGTAATTGTTGGTGGTTGTGCAACCGCGCAAGGGGCACTTCATTTAATGCGTTCAGGAGCAGCTGGTGTATTAGTGGGATTCGGTGGTGGATCTGCTCACACAACAAAAACTGTTTTAGGAATTTCAGTACCAATGGCTTCTGCAGTGGCTGAGGTTGCTTCAGCGCGAAGAGATTACTTGGATGAATCTGGCGGTAGATATGTACATGTAATTGCCGATGGCTCAGTAAGTTCAAGTGGTGAGATTGCAAAAGCAATTGCATGTGGTGCTGATGCGATCATGATGGGATCACCCTTAGCAAGATCATCTGATGCACCAGGTAAAGGCTGGCATTGGGGATTAGAGGCACATCATGCTGAGCTACCAAGAGGAAACAGGGTAAAGGTAGGAACAGTTGGAAACTTGGGCGAGGTTTTGACTGGCCCATCAAATACATCAGATGGCTCAATGAATTTATTTGGTGCACTTAAGAGATCTATGGCCACATGTGGTTACTCAGAATTGAAAGAGTTTCAGCGTGTAGAAATAGTTGTAAAACCTTAATAATCTGTGAAAGTTCTTAAAGTTCGGTTGTAATAGTAGATTCCGCCTATTTTTTGTTGGGGATTTGATACTTGTTGATTAAACTTAGGACGTGATTAAAACCAAAATAGCTATCTTCTCTTTAGCTATTTTTGCATTTTCTTCAATCTATTCCTCCACCGCAGTAGCAGCACCTAAGGATAAGCCATTTAAATTAAACTGTAAGGCAACTAAGGCAAAAGGGCACATCGTAAAAAATATTTTGCCGCCAGAAGTAAAAGGTCCATACAGAAATAAATTGTTTAATATTTCAACAAATTGTGGAGACATAGTAATTGAAGCTTTTGGAGCAAATGCTCCAGTAACAGTCGCTGCAATGTCAGCGCTTGCAAAAGGTGGCTATTTTGATCAAACCTTATGCCATCGCTTGACTACTTCCGAAAGCTATTTACTTCATTGTGGGGACCCAACCGCCACTGGAATGGGCGCACCAAGCTTTGAGTATGACAACGAAAATTTGCCAATAAATAGTGAAAGTAATTACTCAACCGGAGTTGTAGGTGTTTGGAATTCGGAAAATATGAGTAATGGAGGTCAATTCTTTATTGTTTATAACGACTCAACATTGCCACCTAATTACACAATTTGGGGCAAAGTAATAAAAGGCCTGGAAATTGTTAAGGCTGTTGCAAAAGACGGAGTTATTGATGGTAAATCTGAAGGATCACCAAAACGCAAAATAGCTATTGAACGAGTAAGAGTTCGTTAATTTGTATTAACAATTTTAAAAACTTCAGCAATAGCACCTGCTGGTAAATTGTTTGCTACTGCGTTTTTTTCACCCCATTCTCGCACCATGCTTTCTAAATTTTCATTATGTGCAGTTTGACTAACATGACTATGAAGAGCCTGCATCTTTTTATCAAATGTTGAAGTGATATCAACAAAGTGATCAGGGTTTTGAGAAGACATAACCCAAACCTCCTTGACCCGCCAAGGCTGTAAACCTTCATCCTTCAATAAATCTTCAAAAGCAAATGGATTACGAGAATCAGGGTAGACCGCTTGAATAGCAGCCTCTCCTGCCGCCATATGGTCTGGATGAGAAGCAAATAATCTTTCCCAGTTTCGTTCCGGTGACTGAATAATCATTCGATCAGGCTTACTTATTCTAATTTGTCGGACAATGTCTTTTCTTAGTTCAATTGTTGGTACAAGCCAACCATCTCGGTAATTTAAAAATGTTATGTCACTTACACCAACTGCTTGCCCAGCTTGTCGTTGTTCATACTGGCGAATTTTAGGCATATCTTCTCTAGGAACATTTGGGTCTTCCCCGCCTTGATCTCCATTTGTGCAAATGCAGTAGGAAACTTTTATACCTTTGGCTGTCCATAAAGCAATCGTGCCAGCGGCTCCAAAGTCACAATCATCTGGATGGGCTGTAACGACAAGAACACGTTCAATTTCGCTATCTTCTAAAGGTTTCATTGGAAGCAAGATTACCGCAGCAAAACCCTTTGTCTTAACCACCGATAGACTTAGCAATATGTCCGCGCTAACTGATGGTTTAAACCCAAATCAATTAGCAGCGGTAAAGCACGAAGGATCGCCTTTACTTGTAGTAGCAGGCGCAGGGTCGGGTAAAACTAGAGTTTTAACTCGCAGAATTGCATACCTGTTAGCGGAAAGAAACACCGCACCCTTTGAAGTATTAGCAATTACTTTTACCAATAAGGCAGCTGGTGAAATGAAGGAACGAGTGGCAGGGCTTGTCGGAGCTAGGGCTAAGTCAATGTGGGTTTCAACCTTTCACTCAGCCTGTGTCAGAATCTTAAGAAAAGAAGCGTCATTACTTGGTTATACAAATTCATTCACAATTTACGATCAAAGCGATTCTTTGAGGTTAATAACTTTGATTATGCGGGATATGAATATTGATGAAAAACGTTATGCGCCAAGGGCTATTGCATCCATTATTTCACAAGCTAAAAATGAGTTAATGGGTCCGGCAGATTATTTGAATCAGACCAAAGATCATTTTCATGAAATAGTTGCACAGGTATTTGAGATTTATCAGAAGCGACTTTCCAGTGCTAACTCTTTGGATTTCGACGATTTAATTTCAAAAACTGTTGAAGTTTTACAAAGATTCCCAGAGATTAAAGCCAAATATCGATCAAGGTTTAGGCATATTTTAGTTGATGAATATCAGGATACAAACCATGCGCAATATATATTGATTAAAGAGTTGGTTGGCTCAGACCGTGAGGGTTTTCCGCCTGCCGAATTATGTGTAGTTGGAGATGCTGATCAATCTATATATGCATTTAGAGGAGCAAATATAAGAAATATTTTACAATTTGAATCAGATTATCCAAATGCTAAAACAATTTTACTTGAACAAAATTATCGCTCAACTCAAAATATATTAAGTGCAGCCAATGCTGTTATTTCTAATAATGAGGGTAGAAAAGAGAAGAATCTCTGGTCAGATGCGGGTAGTGGAGCTTTAATTAATGGCTATGTAGCCGAAAGCGAGCATGATGAAGCGGATTTTGTCGTTCGAGAAATTGCAAGATTAAAAGACCTAGGTAAATCAAATCCTGGTGATAGCGCTATTTTTTATAGAACAAATGCTCAGTCCCGCGTTTTTGAGGAAGTCTTTCTTAGAGTAGGGATTCCTTACAAAGTTGTGGGGGGAGTAAGGTTTTATGAGCGCAAAGAAGTAAAGGATTTCCTTGCCTACCTGAGAGTGGTCGTAAATCCTGAAGATGAAGTCTCTATGCGAAGAATTATTAATACGCCCAAGCGGGGCATTGGAGATAGAGCTTTAGATCAAATTGAAGAGCATAGTCGAGAAAAGAATTTAACTTTTTGGCAGACATTATGTGAAATTGATCAAAATGCAGAGATATCACCAAAGTCTGCACTTTCGCTCAAAGAATTTGTAAAACTGATTAAATCAATTCAAACACTTGTAGAAGCAAAGACTAGGCCATCGGTAATAGCTCAAGCAGTTTTGGAACAGTCTGGCCTGCTTTCAGAATTGCAAGATAGTAAAGATCCTCAGGATGAAGTTAGAGTAGAGAATTTAGAGGAATTAGTAGCGGTAGCAACTGAATATGAAGAGGGTGAAGTTGAAGACGGTGAAGATATATCACTTTCTGGATTCCTAGAGAATGTTTCACTTGTTGCGGATGCTGATCAGATTCCTGATGGTGAAGATCATGGCGGAGTTGTAACCATGATGACATTGCATACTGCCAAAGGATTAGAGTTTAAGACTGTTTTTTTGACTGGTATGGAGGAAGGAATTTTTCCACACTCTCGAACTTTAGATGATCCAGATGAATTACAAGAAGAGCGTCGACTTGCATATGTTGGGTTAACTAGAGCAAGAGAAAACCTTTTTATTACAAGAGCTGAGTACCGATCAGCCTGGGGATCTCCTAATTACAACGCCGCTTCAAGATTTATTAGTGAAATTCCAGATAATGTCATCGAGTGGAATCAATCGCAAGAATCAACGCTAAGAAGCAAATCCTCAGTAAGAAGAAGTTTTCCAGCACCAAAAGCTACTGGTAAATCTAGTACGACTATGAAACTAGAAATTGGCGAACGAGTATCACATGACACATTTGGCTTAGGTAAGGTGATTGAGGTTAGCGGGGAAGGTGATAGAGCAGAGGCAACTATTGATTTTGGCTCATTTGGGCACAAGAGACTTCTATTGCGGTATGCCCCAGTTGAGAAATTATAAAATTTCCAATCATTTCATTACTATTACCACCTTGTTATAGAAATTATTGACTGGAGATAAATTGGATCTTTTTGAGTATCAGGCGCGTGATCTATTTGAATCCCATCAAATTCCTGTACTTGCAGGTGCAGTTGCAACAACTCCTGAAGAAGCAGAATCAATTGCTGTAAAAATTGGTGGAAAAGTTGTAGTAAAAGCTCAAGTAAAAATTGGTGGCAGGGGCAAGGCTGGTGGTGTTAAATTAGCTGAAAACGCCTCTGACGCAAAAGAAAAAGCAAAAGCAATTTTAGGCATGGATATCAAAGGCCATATTGTTAAAAAAGTAATGATTGCTCAAGCAGCACCCATTGAATCTGAGTATTACTTAGCAATTTTACTGGATAGGGCAAATAGAAATTTCTTAGTAATGGCATCTGTTGCTGGCGGTATGGAAATTGAAGAAGTTGCTCATAAGACCCCAGAAAAACTTGCTAGGGTTGGAATTGATCCAAATATAGGTATTGATAAGTCGCAAGCAATCGAAATTATTAAGGCTGGACAGTTTCCTGCAGAAGTAGTTGACCAAATCGCAGAGGTCTTGATAAAACTTTGGGAAGCTTTTGTAAAAGAAGATGCGACTTTAATGGAGATAAATCCGTTGGTAAAAAGCTCAGATGGCAAGATAATTGCACTAGATGGCAAAGTTACCTTAGATGACAATTCAAGTTTTAGGCACCCCGATCATGAGAGTCTAATTGACCACGGTTCAACTAATCCTTTAGAGGCATTGGCTAAAGAAAAAGATTTAAATTATGTGAAGCTAGATGGTCAAGTAGGAATTATCGGCAATGGTGCTGGATTAGTAATGAGTACATTAGATGTGGTGGCATACGCAGGTGAAAAGTATGGCGTAAAACCTGCGAACTTTTTAGATATTGGCGGCGGTGCTTCTGCAGAAGTAATGGCTAACGGGCTATCAATTATTTTAAGCGATGAAGATGTAAGAAGTGTTTTTGTTAATGTATTTGGTGGAATCACATCATGTGATGCTGTAGCAAATGGAATTGTTCAAGCACTTAAAATTCTCGGTAACCAAGCAACTAAACCTATAGTTGTAAGACTAGATGGTAATAACGTTGACTTAGGAAGAAAAATTTTAAACGAGGCAAACCACCCACTTATTGAGCAATTAGATACTATGGATGGCGCAGCAGCAAAAGCGGCACAATTGGCGGCAAAATAATGGCTATATTTGTAAATGAAAATACTAAAGTAATTGTGCAGGGCATGACTGGTTCAGAAGGTACTAAACACACAAAACGAATGTTAAAAGCTGGTACGAAAATTGTCGGTGGCGTTACTCCTGGAAAAGGTGGGCAAACTGCCGATATGGATGGTGCTGTAATTCCAGTTTTCAATACAGTTAAAGAAGCAATGCAAGTAACTGGCGCAAATGCATCTGTAGTTTTTGTTCCACCAAAGTTTGCAAAAGCAGCAGTAGTGGATGCAATTGATGCTGAAATCCCACTTGTTGTTGTAATTACTGAGGGAATACCAGTTCATGATGTTGCAGCTTTTTACGCTTATTCAGTTAGTAAAGGCAAAACACAAATACTTGGTCCAAATTGCCCTGGAATTATTAGCCCAGGTAAAACTAATCTTGGAATTATTCCAGCCGATATAACTGGACCAGGAAAGATCGGGCTAGTCTCAAAATCAGGAACTCTTACCTACCAAATGATGTATGAACTAAGGGATTTTGGTTTCACAACAGCCGTTGGAATTGGGGGAGACCCAATAATTGGCACAACTCATATTGATTGTTTGCGTGCATTCCAAGATGACCCAGAGACTAAAGCGATTGTAATGATTGGCGAAATCGGTGGAGATGCGGAAGAAAGAGCTGCACAATTCATTAAAGAGTATGTCACCAAGCCAGTGGTCGGATATGTAGCAGGTTTTACTGCTCCAGAAGGAAAGACAATGGGTCATGCCGGAGCTATTGTCTCTGGATCATCCGGTACAGCAACAGCTAAGAAAGAAGCACTCGAAGCTGTCGGTGTTGCGGTTGGTAAAACACCAAGCGAAACCGCTAACTTGATGCGCAAGATATTGAATGGATAAATCGCAGATAGGAAAATAATGGTTGCACGTCGACTTTATGTAACGTTGCAACAAGTGATTAGGTCAATCTTAATTATTCTATTTCCACTAGCTTTTATTACTCTATTTGCTTGGGCAACAGCTGGAAGCACATATGGCACAACATCTGACCCAATGAGAGCTGCAGTATGGCTTTGGCTAGGTGCGCACCTAACTCCATTTAACATCGAAAGTAACCAGGTAAATGGCTATTTATCATTTTTACCAATTGGAGCAGCAATTCTCCCCATGCTTGCAATTAGAAATGGATTTAGTCGTGTGACACAATCTCTTGAGAATAGAAAAATCAGTAGATCATATTTTATTTTGATTTACCTTTTGGTTTACATCCTATTGGCACTATTAGC
>JACCEB011058271.1_pt1 | contig 26724 bp, 24 predicted proteins | sample 7454761 | NCBI WGS metagenome assembly JACCEB01 (sample SAMN15323454, study PRJNA562643) | freshwater metagenome | isolation source: river surface water | place: USA:Blue River Watershed | collected 2017-08-18
AATATAATTAAATTTTGATTTATTTTGTATTTTGGGTAAAAAATGATTTTTATATTTTTTATAATAACCAAATATATCTTTTTTAACACATTTGGAAGTACATATACTTTTCCAATCCCAATTTATATTTTTATGAAAAATTTGTAAATAATAAAATAGCGAAGATATAGAAAATCCAGGTAGTTCATTTAAATGTAGAGATATTAAATTTTTATTTTTAAATAAACAGGGAGAGCTAGAAAATAATTCAAAATACTGTAACCACGAATTATTAATAAATGGTATTTTATAATTTTGTTCAATATAATAGACTAAATTAGATGGATTTAAAGAAAAAGGAGAGAATAGATAAGATTTAGTCGATAAAATGGATTCTAAAAGAGATTGATAAATGCATTCGAGACGAGTTAGAATATTAATTTGAAAATAAAATTTTTGATTAAAATTTTGAGTATCTTTTAAATGAGATTCGTTAGAACTCAATAAATTAATTTTACAGTTTACAAAAGATTGATTAATTTTAAAATATTCGTCAAAACTTTTATAAAAAGAATCAGGTAAAATAGGATCATAAATAGGAAGAATTGCAAAATTATATTTTTTAGCCCATTCATAAGATGATTTGAGTTGTTCATTGCGAATTTTAGTTAAATTTATTTTTTTTATATTTGATAAAAAATTATAGTATTTTAATAAATATTTATATTTTTTTTTATCTTCATTATAATTCCATTTTTTGATTTTATTTATAATATTTTTTTCATTAATTTGATAAGAACCTTTATTTTGACAATATAACCATACACCACCTAGATATTTTAATAAACTAAGTTCATTTCTTCCAAAAATAGTTATTTTTTCAAATATTTTTGATAAATGAATAAAAATCTTTTTAGTCTCATCAATTTGTAAAGAATATATATAAAATAAACAAGAACCATTATTATTTAAAAAATTAAGATAATATAATTGATATTTAATATTAAAAATATTATTATAAACATCACTTAAAATAAAATCATTGAATCTATGTTTATATTGAAAAAGATTTAAAATCATAAAATCATAATTATTATCTAGATTAGTAAAAATAGGTGAATATTTAAAATTAATATTTTCAAATTTATTTTTATAGTTATCAATTTTATTTAACCATTCATTTTTTGGAAAATGAGAATAATTTAAATCACTATAATAAACAGAATAATTTGTTTTATTATATAAATTAAAATACAATTGAAAATAATTAAAAACTTCAAAAAACACAGGATTAGAACTAATTTCAATAATATTATTATTTTTAAAAGATTTAATATTCATATTATAGAATATTGTATAACTATCTAAAAAATTATTAGTTGTAGAAATATATTTATTAATTTTAAATTTATTATCAATAAAACTATAATTTTTTTTATCTTGATATAATGAATAAACAAGATTATTAATAAAATTATATTTATAGAAGTAATCAAAATATAAATTAAATTGTTTATTAGAATTAATATAAAAATATTTATTTAATTTATAAAATATTTTAATAATTTTATATAAATAAGTATTATCAATTTTAGTATTAATTTTGGATAAATAATTTTTATAAAATATTTTTACTTCATTATTATTATTATTATTAAATTTATTATTTTTAACTTTCATAATATTATATTATAAACTATAATATAATAATAAAAAAAAATAAAATAAAAAAAATTTATAAATTATTTAAATATTTAATTGTTGGAACAGTTGCTAAAATATACTTATCTGGATTTTTTTTTAAATAATTGATATTTGTATTAACCATGCTATTAGAATTAGAATATCTGAAAATCAATTGTTGTTTATTATTTTGTATACATCTTTCAATAGAAACTTTTTTTAAATCAGTATATTTGTTTTCAAGGTTAGGATTTAAAGAAACCATAATAAAAGGAAATAAATCATCTTTATAAAAATAAGGTTTAATATCATCTTCTTTTGATAAATAATATAAATATGCAAGTTCATTATAAGAAGTTAAATTTTGTGGAAAAATACATCCTTCTGATATAAAATAATTTGAATTATTTAAAATTAAAAAATGTGGATACTTACCTGTTAATTGGTTTTTAATACTTCTTTTACCGGTTTTATTTTCAAAAATAAATAAATAAAAATAATTAATATTTAAAGTATTATTTAAAACATTAAAAGGAATTGAAATAACACCAATAAAATTATAATTTTTTATAATTTCTTTAGTATTAATTTGATCTCTATATTTAGGTAAAAATTTATATTTGTTTTGAGGAATATAAATCATTAATGGAATATCCATATTTTTTTTTAAAGATGATATAGTATAATAATAATTTAAATATGGAGACCATGCAATATATTTATGGCATAATTTTTCTGTAGTTATGTTTGTAGAATTATTGTTTAAATTAACATTAGCACCAGTAAGATGAATAGCAGGTGATATTGTAAATAAAGTTCTACAACCTAATAATTTATTAAGATAAAAAGCAAGACCATATAAAAATATTTTTTTATTTTGAGGTAAAATATATTTGTTAATCATTTCAAAAATATTTTGTTTGTTTTTATTATTTAATTGAATTATACATTTATTTAGATTAGAATTAAAATTTTTATTTTTAGGTCCAAATTTTAAAATATTAAATAATTTAGAAAGTCTTTCTTTTTTTAAATTTTGAATTTGTTGATTTTTAAAAGAATTTAATAAATTAGGTGTATTTTCAACAGTTTGAATAAATTGATTATATTCATTAATAATATTTTTTTCTTTTTTTTTTTGAATATTAAAAAATTTTAAATATTTTTTATGTATTTTTTCACGAATTGGAATATTTAATGTATTAATATTTTCATTATAATTTAATGATAAATTATTATTATTATATAATTTTATTTTATTTTTACCTTCTAAATCACTTTTACATTTATCAAATTTATTTATTCTTTTTTTAAAGAAATTTAAAAGTTTATTATTGTTTGTTAAACTTAATTCTTTATTGTAATCTCTAATTCTTCTTTTTTTGTAGTCAATACAACTTAATTGTCCAATAGTTGGGTATCTAGTATTTTCATTATAATGCTGAATACATATATCAGGTTTACCATTTTTATTTATTTTATTAGGTGTTATTTTTTCAAAATATTCTTGATATTGATTTAATAATCTTTCAAAATCTTCTGTATATTCAGGTGATGGTTGATTAAACATAAAAAATTTAACACCATTATAATCTTTTTCTTCAGGTGGTATTTTAAGACCTCTCCATGATAGTTGAGCTTTAACTGCTTTTTGTAAATCATCATTAATAACTTCTTTAATAGGAGAATTATTAATAGTCAATAATAAATTTTCAATTTCACTTCTATTATTTTTTTTTTGTTTTAATACATCAAAATATGTATTTTCAGTTATATATCTAGGTATTTTACTATTTGAATATCCAGTTATTTTATTCATATTATATATATAATAAAAACTCTATTATAATTAAATAAAAAAAATAATTTATCTAAATAATAATTAAGGTAAATTATATAAAAAATGAAAAAAAAACAAATTAAACATAAACAAAATGAAGAACATATTTTTCAACTAAAAGAGGAAAATCATGAAGATTTAATACCTAAAAAAGAATATTTTGATTTTTTAGATAAAATATTAAAAGATGATGGTATAACTCAATGTCAGCTTAAAACTTTTAAAAAATATTATAATTCAAAAGAATTTGATTATCCAAATTCTACTTCTAATAAAATGATTCGTTCTTATTTTAATTTAATGAATAAAGATAAAAAAAAATATTTATTTATTAGATTTTATATTTTATTAATACATTTTTTATCATCAGATGGTGCAAATGAAGTTTTACATAAAATAAAAACATCACCTAATATAACTGATCGTGAAGTTATATCAACAATAACAAATTATATAAATAAAAAAGGATTTAAACCTGATATTCACCAAGAAGAACAAAATAAAGATTTATGTGATGAAAAAGATTATTTATATTCTATATTATTTAACAAATTTATCAAAATTTTATCTAATCCAAAACATGATAAAAACTATAAAGTGATTTATGATGATTTAACAAAAAAACAAGGTGAAAATTTTAAATATTTAGATATAGGATGTGCAAATGGAAAAAAAACATTTATAATTGCAAATATTTTTAAAATTCCGAAAAAAAATGTTTATTGTACAGATGTACCTCAATGGGGACCATATGAAAAAAATAGATTAACAAAATTTAATTCTCAACATTTTCAACCAATAAATCCAGATACAGGTATATATAATTTTCCCGATAACATGTTTGATTTTGTATCAATTATTTTAACAATGCATCATATACCAAATTTAACTAAAGCTTTAAATGAAATAAAAAGAGTAATGAAGCCTAATGGTATTTTATTAATTATAGAACATGATGCTTTAACAAAATATGATCATTTATTAATTGAAATTCAACATATGTTATATGGATATACATACGATAAAAAAAATCCAGAATGGAAAAATTATATTAATAGTCGTCAAACAAATAGATATATGAATATTATGGAATGGACATTTTTATTAGAAAAATATAAATTTGATTATTTACAGGGAAATGTTATTTTTAATGATTTATCTCATCAACTCGCGTTTGATAATCAATTTTATGGATTTTATAAAAATGTTAAATAATTAATTTAATATCTTTTTTATTAATTTTTTAAGTACTAAATTGAACTTAAAAAAAATAATTATTTTAAGTTGAATAAAACAAATAAATAATAATTAAACTTAAATTAAATATATATTTTTATTTATTTTTGACTTAAAAAAAGATAAATTTAAGAATTTAGACACAAAAAAACTTAAAAATGTTCAAAACACCATATCAATTCATTCATCAATTATCCGAAGATAACATTGGTGAAAATGTTATTTTAAAGGGATGGGTTCGCAATATTCGTACTCAAACAGATTTGATTTTTATTGAAATGTTTGATGGTTTATCGGCTAAAACAATGCAATGTATTATTGAAAAAGAGAAGAGTTTAGAAGCATTTGATAAAGCAAAAAATAATCTTCATTTAACATCATCTTTAGTAGCACACGGAACAGTTGTAAAATCACCAGCAAAAGGACAATCAATTGAAGTAAATGTAAATGAGATTTCATATGTTGGTAAAATAGAGGATCCGCAAAATTTTATATTATGTGCAAAGAGAATGAATATTGAAACACTTCGCAATTATCAAGAATGGCGTGCTAAAACAAAAACATTTAATTCAATTTTTAGAATCCGGGGTGGTTTGATGAGAGCAATTAATGAATTTATGGAAAAACACTGTGTAATTCAATTGGACCCTAATGTTATCACAACTTCAGATTGTGAAGGTGCAGGGGAGGTATTTACAATCACAAATTTACACAAAACCGATTTAATTAAAGATATTCCTCAAACAAAGGATGGAAAAATTGATTATTCTCAAGACATGTTTCAAAAACATGCATATTTAACAGTATCATCTCAATTACAATTAGAGGCTTTATGTGCTGGAATGTCGCGAGTTTATACAACAAATCCATCGTTTAGAGCAGAACATTCGGTATCAAACAGACATTTAGCATCATTTACTCATATTGAATATGAATTGGCATGGGTAGATCAAGAACAATTAATGAATTTTTCAGAGGATTTTGTAAAATATTGTTTTCAATATGTATTAAATAAACATATGGATGATTTGGAAGTATTAAATGGTTTTGTAAGTAAAGGTATTATTGATAAAATGAAAATGCTTGCATCAACTACATATGAAAGAATCACCTATGATGAAGCATTAAATTTAATTCATCAAGATGAACATAAAAGGGAGATATTAAAAACGGGAAAACTTGATAAAATTCCTGAATGGGGAGATGATTTAGGTTCAGTATGTGAAAGATATTTATCGGATACAGTATTTAAAAAACCTATGTTTGTATATAACTTTCCGAAAGTATTAAAATCCTTTTATATGAAACAAAATGAAGATGGTAGAACAGTACAAGGAAGTGATTTATTAATTCCAGGTTTAGGTGAATTAATTGGTGAATCAGTAAGGGAAGAAAATTATGAAAAACTTCTTCAAGTAGCTGTTGAAAAGAAGATTGATATTCAAACATTGGAATGGTATATGAATTTGAGAAAGAATGGAAGTGTACCAACTGCAGGAGCTGGATTAGGATTTGATCGATTAGTAAATATTTGTACATTTATGGAAGGTAATGTTAGAGATATAGTTCCTTTCCCAGTATGTTATAAAGAATGTAAATACTAAATAATGCAAAAAAATATAAATAGAAGTTATAATTTTATAATTATTTTTTTAATTTAAATAATATATTTAAAAAAAAATTAAATATATAAATAATTGAATAAGTTAAAATGGAAATAGAATATCAAAAAGAAGAATATAAAAAAATAAATAATGAAGATCAAAATAATTATAAATCATTTACAATTGAAGAAATGAATAATTTATATAAAAATATTCGTAAAAAATCAAAAAAAGGTAAAATAGGATTAATGTATTCAAAATTTGATATAACAGATATAACGGAAGGAAAAGAGAATGAATATGAATGGTGTAAAAATTTGTGTGATATATTAATAATGTGTATAAAAATAACACCAGAAAAAAGAACTATCTTAAATATTGATGAAAGAATAAAATATGCAGAAAAATCAGGATATTTTGATTATATTTTAATGTATGAAACAAATGAAGATATAGAAAATTATATAAAATATTTAGAAGTAAATATATTGATAAAAGGATATTTTTCATATCATTATATAATAAAAAATAAAAAATGAATAATAATATATTTAATAATAAATTTTAATAAAAATATTAAATAAATAAATAATTTTATTATTAACGTAAAATGGAAAATATCACTATATTTGATTTAATAAATTATACAAATATAAATGAAATAATAAAAGTAGATGAATTAAATATAGATTTTCTATATAAAATATTTAAAAATACTGACTTAATGTATTCAATTATTTTAACAACACTTTTTACAGCTATATGGATAGCAAAAGAAAAACCATCAAAATTATCAATTTTTATTAGTTATCCTATTTCGTTGCTAATAAGATATAAATTATATAGTGTAAATTTTATATTTATTGATTTTATACAATTAGTATGTTTTGCTTACGGTATAATTAATTATTTAGAAAGAAATAAAATTAAAGTTAAAATAATATAATTTATACTTAAAAAAAAATGAATAAAAAATTATAAATATATTAAATAAAAAATTAAAATGGAAAATCAATGTTATATAATGGAAAATTATTTAATGAATTCAATAAATATGATGAAATTAAATAGAGATCCAATATTAACTTATACAATAATAGTCACATCAATTAATACATATTTTTGGGTAAAACAAGAAAAACCAGGAAAAATAAAAATGATATTGAGTTATATTTTATCAATTGGTGCAAGATATATATTTTTTCCTATTTACCTGATTGGTGATTCGATATGTTATATATCGAATTTTGTAGATTATATTAATAAAAATAATTTAAGAATATTGTAAAAAATTTATATTATATAATTATGGGTACTTTTTTATAAAAATAATAATAATAAATTAAATTATTATTAAACATCAATTATAGAATTTTCAATAACATTTACAGTATTATTTTTTTTACAAAATTTAATATAAATAAATGAAAAAATAAAAATAGTAATAGCTATTGAAAAACTAATAAATTCAGTAAATAATGCATGATTATTTAGATCATTTTTATATAGAATAAATATAAATGATGAACAAAATCGTGTACCCCATTGAAGAATAGATGATATAAAAATACATTGTTCATTAAAAGTAGCAATATATCTATCATAATATTGTGGTCTTTTTATGATAACCGAAATACATGTAAAAATAAATGATATTATTGCTACAACAAATCCGATATAATCTTTTTTATTAGATATAGAAAATGTAAACATAACTAAAATATCAACAAACATTAAAAAAAATAATGTAAAAAAATATATTTTATAGAAAATATTAGAATTTTCATTAATATCATTATTATCTCCATTATTAGTTCGAGAAATATAAAACTGATTTAAATAATTTTGTAAGTCTTCAAAAAAAGCATTATTAATGGGATTTATTAAAATATCATTATTTGTTCTATTTATATTTATTTGAATATTATATGTATTATTATTATGATTAATATTATTAATATTAAAATTATTATTATTATTATTATTATTATTATTATTATTAATATAATAGTTTAAATATAAATCTTTTCTACATTGACAACATTTAATAAATCCATTTTGTTGAGATGATAAAAAATAAGTATGTAGACAATAGTCATGATATTTTAAATTTATGCACGTATCACAAGGTATTTTTATATCATTAATATCATTTATATTATCTAAACAAATAACACATTCATATGAATTTTCAGGATGAATTTTCATTTAGTTTTTTTTATAAATTTAATAAAATATTTAAACAAGATTAATAAAATATCATTTTTTATATTCTACTTATATAAACGTAAAATAATTTATTCAATATTAAAACAAATTTTAACGAAATCTTGAATATTTTTTTCAGTTGGATTAGCATATTGACAATAACGTTCAGATGTTGCATTAATACCTACATGTTCTCTATACTCGAGATTTTTGTGTTTCTTCCAAGGAAATTGACTATAGTCGATAGAATCATTGTAAATGAATTGAAAATTATTCTTGCGAGTACGAGTATTTGTAATATGAATAATATGATTGTCATTTCCACCAATAGAAAAAATATAATCAGGTCCCATTACATTTTTTATTATTTCAATGACTTCTTTGATTGAAAAAGCTTTATTTACGCTCATTTGTGATATTTATTATTTTAATTTAATAAAATAATTTATTTATAAAAAAAATTTATCATTTTTTTAGATAAAATATTAACGTAAAATAAATAAATATAAAAAATGAATAATAATAAAATATAAATATAATTTATTAATTAAAATAAAAAATTAAAAACTTAAAATGAGTTTAAAAAATAAATTAAATCATATTAGACAAAAAGACAATTTTAAAATAGTAAATGATGAATATTCAAATTTAAAAATATTAAATAATTTAGTTTTACCCTATATAATAACTCAAATATTATCATTTATTTTAAATATATTTTCGTTTTTTTTAGATGAAAATGATGATAAATTAACAAATAAATTGAGACAGTTATTTATACCTTTAACAATTTTATATTTTATTTGTTTTATAGTTTGTATAGATCAACAAAAAAATATAGAAAATTATTTAATATTATGTTTTAGTTCAATGGTATTTCAAATAATATGTTTAGGTATATTTTTATACAAAAATTATGATTATTATGATAATTATATATATTTTTTTGGAGCAATATTAATAGAATTATCAATTCCAATAGGATTGATGTTAAGTTATATGTTATTTAAATTATATAAAAATTTAGATAATTATTTAAAAGAACCAATTTTACCAATGAAAATAAAATAAAAAAAATATAAATAATAGAGATAAAAATGAATAATAAAGGTTTAGAACAAAAAAAAAATGTTCCACGTGAATTTGGTTTAGGATTAGGATTAAAATTAGGATTAAAAGCCAACTTAACACAGGCAAAAGAAGAGAATATGTTAAATGTTTTATTTAGTAAAAAAAATAAAAGAAATAATAGATTAAATTTTAGTCTAGGTGAAATTTTTGAAAATGCATCAAATGAAGTTTTAAATAAAAGAAAACAAAAATTAAATTATATTAATGTAAAATCAGCATTTGGAGAAGTAGTAATAATAAATGATAAATATGTTATAAAAAAAGTAAAAAGAGATAAATATAAGGAAGAAATTATAAGAGATGAAATACATAATATAGAAGAAATGAATAATTTAAGAGGAGATGTAGAAGAATATATTATTAAACAATATTATGAGTTAACTGCACAAAATTTATATGTTGTTTCGAAATATTTAAATTATGATGGATATGAAAGTCTAAAAAATTATTTTTTAAAAAATAAATTAAATGCAAATTCACGAAATTATCAAATAATGAAAGATAAATATTTTGATATATTTAATAAAATAATAGAGGGAATAGAATTATTATATTTAAATGGAATAGTACATGATGATTTGCATTTTAATAATATTTTTATTAAAATAGAAGGAGAAGAAATATTTATAAAATTTATAGATTATGGTATATGTACATTTAGGGATTCTGAAAACTTTGGGAGAGAATTTTTTAGATGTAAAGTTATGTTATTTTTTAGAATGATGAAAGAAATAACTAAAATAAAATTATTAGAATATTTAAATATTATAATAAAAAGTGAAGAATTATATAATTATTTTTCACTAATTGAATCATTTATTCCTGAATCATCTAGATTAACTAAAGGAACTTTAACTTTAGCTTATAATAAAAGAAGTAGAAGTTCAACTTTAACATCATTAAATAATAGAAGTTCATTAGTCACTATCAATGGTAGAAGTTTAACACCAACAAATAATGGTAGAAGTTTAACACCAACAAATAATGGTAGAAGTTTAACACAAGCAAATAATGGTAGAAGTTTAACACCAACAAATAATGGTAGAAGTTTAACACCAACAAATAATGGTAGAAGTTTAACACCAACAAATAATGGTAGAAGTTTAACACCAATTATATTTGGTAATAGATTAAGAGAAGGATTAATAAAACCAAAAGCAATAATAGAAAAAAATAGTAAAAAAGCATTAGAATTATTAAATAATGTTAGTAATTTTGATTCTGAATTAAATTGGAATTTGAATTTAAATTATACAAAAAACTATAATGGATATATAATATATGTAATAAAATCTTTGATTTCAGTATTTGCAACACCTCGTCATATGAGAACAGGTACAACAATATATAATTCATTATATATGAATAAAGAAAGAATTTTAGAAATTTTACTAAATCCACAATTAGCTTTAGAAGAATTAGAAAGAATACCAATAAGTAATAGAACAAAAAAAACTATAAAAATATATGAAAAGTTAATAAAAATAAGAGAATTTATAAATGAATGTAATGAAAAATTAATATTTAGAACAACAGAATCAGGAACACCAAATTCGGTATATAGATGGATAATAGATAATAATTAAAATTTGTATTTTTTTTTTTATAAATATTTTAAATAAAAATATATTTATTTATTTAAATTAAGTTTAATTAACTTGAACTTCAGAAGGAGGTACATTATCAGAGACCATATGTTGTAAATTGTTATTATATGATTCAATACTATTACGAACAATATTTTCAATAACATTACCAACAAATTCATGATTTTCCTCATCAGTAGGCTTACCTTCATATTTTGCAAGAGCATTTTTAAGAATTTTTTCTCGACGAATAACAGATTTAAGTTGTTCAATACTTTTGTTACTAACTTCATGATAAAGTTTAACTTTATCACGACAAGATTTAATTTCATATCTGAGTTTATTGTTTTCTTCATCATAATTTTGAACAACAGAAATATAGTTTTTCTCCATACTTTCGATATCTTTTCTCGATTTTTGGAGCTCTTCAAGAGCTTTTCTAAATTGTTTTTCAATACGCATATTTTTATCAGTAAGAGTATTAATTTGAGTTGTTTTATCATTAATTTGTTGATTAAGATTTTGAATTTCAGTTTTACTTTCTTCTTGAATAGTTTTAGTTGCAGTTTTCATTAAACTCATATCACTTTCATAATCTTTAGTAGACTTAAGAAGTTTTTTATGTTCTTGACGAAGTTTAGTTAATTCTCTATCTTTTTCATTAGCAATAATTCTATATTTTTCAAGTTCTTTTTCAAGATTTCTTGTTTGTTCTTGAATTTGTTCTTGAAGTTGAGTAGTAAATCTATTTTTTTGTTGAACTTTTTCTTGTTCAAGTACAGAAATACGTTGACGAAGATTATTAATCTCATTATCTTTTTCAGGATTAAAACGAAGTTCTTGAATAGTTTTATCAAGATTTTTAATTTGTTTTTTAAGTTCATTGTTTTCATTATTTTTACTTTCGAAACTAACTTGAATTTTATCAAATTCAATGGATTTACTAACAAGTTTAGAATTAAGATTTTGAATTTCCTGAATTTTAGATAAAATTTCATTTTCTAAAGATGAAATTTTTGATTTGGATTGAACAAAATCATTATTTAAAGCATCAAATTCAGATATTTTAGAATTATGTTTAAGATTAAGTTCATTAAAATTTTGATCCAAATTATTAAATCTTAGTGTAAGTTCATCAAATTCTTTTTCCTTTTGAATAAGTTTTGAACCTAATAGTTCAATTTGTTCCATAAAAGTTTTACATTTAGCTTCAAGTTGTTTTTTAAGTTCAATTTCGAAATCTTCAGATTCTGTATCAATTTTGTTAATACCATTATCAACATTAATTTTGTTAATTTGATTTTTAAGCCGCATAATATAAATCTTTTGTTCTTCAATCTTATTTTGAGCACGATTAAATGATTGTAATAATCCATCATTTTCAAAACGTTTACCACTACCTTTAGTATGAATAAAACGTTCAATAGTAAAATTGGCTTGTTCTAATGCAGATTTAAGGGGTGCTAACTCTTGAGTTTGCAAACGTGAGATTTCTAAATTGAGACTAATAATTTGTTGATTAAGCATAAAATTATTAAAACTAATATTTTTAATTAAAATATCTTTTTGAATTTCTTCAGTTAAAAAGACAAAAGGATTTTGTATAGTATCCCAGTTATTATTTTCAATATTTTTTATACATACACTAAAATTTTCCTTATCTACAGAATATTCATTTTCCCTATATGTACCATAAAAATATTGGTCATCTTGGTCATGAATAATAATTAAATTAGAAAAATGTACAGTTGGTACAGTATTATTTTCAATAGCAACGTTGGTATCTAAAACTTGTTTGTTCATTTTTATGATATCTTTGATATAAATATAAAAAAATAAGATATTAAAAAATTTATTTTTCACTTTTTTTAATATAACAAGTTTACGTTATAATCTAAAATTTATTTATAAGAATTATAGTAATTATAAAAAAATATTATCTATAATTAATTTTAGAATAATGAACTAACTGAAATATATAAGTATTTAAGTTATTATATTCTAAACGTAAAAATTTTAATATATTTGGATTATTTTTAACAGAATTAATTTCAGTATAAACAAATTGAAGTTTAATAAGATAATCAATATGATAGTCTAAATTATTTTCAAACCCATAATATTCTAATAATCCAATATTTTCAAGAAACATGTTTATTTTAATTGTAAAAGATTCATATGAATTTTTAGAATAAATGATATAATATTGATAATTTAAATCATCAATAAAATCTTTTTCAGTATAATAATCATCAAAAAAATTATTTTGAAGTTTAAATAAGTTTAAATACATATTTATATCTAATATTATTAAATATTGTTATTTCGTTGTTTAATAACTTTTATAAATTTTTAATTTGTAAATAAAAAAATATCAAATTTTATAAATAATTCATTACTCTTGGTTCTTATTTGAGCAAAGTGATAATCATTCCTAAAAATATAATTTAAGAACTTGAAAGTTGTAGAATATCAAGTTTATCAAGTAAATTATACCAGATTTCATTAAAATCAGTATCAATATCTATTGTAAAATGTTTATATTTAATATTAATAACACTTTTTAAACCAGAAATAGCAAAATGATTTAAAGAAGCATAAATTGTATTTTTTTCATAATCAAACTTGAGTTTAAATTTTTTAGTATCAATCCATTTTCTTTCATTAGAAAAAGAGATATCATGTTTATTTTTAAATTTAGTAAAACTAATAAAAAATGAATTTTCATCAATATAAGTAAGTTCAAAAAAATAAGAAATACCATTTAAACGTAAACTTAATGCATCAGAAGATGTATTAAATTGTATAAAATTATTAATAATTCTATTTTTTATAGATGTATGTTCGATAGGTTCATTTTCTAAATAAATATCATAAAGACGAACACGTATATCATAAAACAATATAGGATTTGAAACTTGCATTTTTTACTTTTTATATTATTGATATAAATAGAAAATAATAGTAGATAAATATAAAATCATATTTTTTATAAAAAATATAAAACGTAAAAATGTAATAAAAAATGAAAAAGATAAAAACAATAAAATAATATATTTAATAAAAATAGTGATAAATTTAAAAAATGTCTGATACTGATAGTGAATGGGAAGAAGAATCAAATTTGAATGATTCAGAATCTGAATCTGATATTAATTCTGAAAATGAAATAATAGAAAATTTAGATAATACAATTAAAAAAGAAGATAATGAAAATAATTATGAAAGTTATTATATGAAAAAAGAGAAACCAGAATATTTAAAATTAAAAGAGAGTTATGAAATACAAATATTAACTAAATTTAAAAAAGAGAAAGATGAATTAGATAAAAATTATTTAAACATCAATTTAGATAATTATGTAAATAATTTGTACGAATATTTAATTAATTATTCAGATACAAATTCAAACGAAGATTTTGTATTAGATGAAGAATTTAAAAATTATTTTTTAAAAATAATCGAAAAAGACAAATGTTTAATGTATTATTTTTTAATAAATTATGTATTTAATAATGAAATAAATGAAAAAATGAAAGAATTAAAATTTAATAATTTATGTGGTATAATATTTAAAAATGAAAATTTTAGTGAAACATATAATTTAACAAAATTAATTATATTTGAAAAATTAAAATATATAGAACCATTATATAAAAATTTAATGGGAAATAATTTTTATATGCAATATTACGATAATAATTTTTATGATTTTCAACTTATTGATTTTGAATTAATTGAAAGTAATATATTATTAGAAGTATTAGATATACAAAATAATAATAATGAGACAATTTTTCATTTATTAGCAAAATTAAGTAAATCTTCTAAAATATATTCAATTTTAAACAGAATATATAAAAAGTACAAAGAAATACCAATTGATTTAAATATTGTTGATAAAAATGGAAATACGTTTTTAATGATATTAGCACAAAATAGTGAATTAAATTCTAAAAGAAGAAAATGTTTAGATTTATTAAGATATTTAGTATCAAAAAAATATCAAATTAAATTGAATCAAATAAATAATAATGGTGAAACACTATTTAAAATAGCATTAGAAAAAAGATTATATCACTTATTAACTTATTTAGCAACTATTAAAATAGATTTAAATATGAAAATATTTAATGGTAATAATCATTTAAAAAATATAATAAGTTACAAAGTAATAAAACGTGATGAAAATTATATACATTTATTTAAAAATTTACTAGAAAATCAAACAACTGAAATATTAAAAACACCAGATGTTTTTGAATTTTACAGAGAATTAAGTTTGATAGGAACAAAACATTCTAGATATTTAATAACAAATTATCCTGAATTAAATAATAATAATATTTATTATACTATAAAAAAATTATTTAAATATGGAGATTATGGTATGTTTTTAAAATATATTAAAAAGTATCCTGAATATTTAGATTATGTAGATGATGAAAATATGACATTATTAATTTATGTATTAAAATTAAACAAAGAATATGATGATAGAGGAAATCATTTAAATGTAGATGATATTAATTATCAACATTCTTTAGGTATAAAAACAGAAGAAGTAATAATAGAATTAATAAAAAATGAAAACATAAATTTATCACATGTTGATAATGATGGAAATAATGCATTTATGTATATTTGTAAAAATAATTATATGTGTGCATTTTTAGAAATAATTAAAAAAACAGGTTATGATAAATATTTAATAAATAAAGATGGATACCATGCTTTATATTTAAATTCATTAGTACAAAATCCTGATTTTTTGTATTTTCAAAATAATCCAATAAGTCAGTTATTATTATTTGAAGAAAATAATTATGATTTAAATATAGTAAATGAAGAAGGTAATAATTTATTAATAAATTTTATTAAAAATGGACATAATAATTTATCAATAATTAATACAATAATATTGAATGATTTTAAAAATAATAATATGAATTTAATAAATCATAAAAATAAATTAAATGAAAATATTTTAATATTATTTACTAGATATTTATATAATTTTGTTTATATTGATGAATTAATGATTGATTATACTGATATTAATTTTTTGAAAAATGAATTAGAAAATGAAAATAATTTAGATAAATTAGATAGGAAAAAAAAATATTTAGAAATTTGTAATAAGTATATTGAGGATAATAATATTGAAAATAGTGATAAAAAAATAAAAGATAATGTAAAATTAAATATACTATTAAATATTTTAATCACAGAAACTAATGATTTAACAATATTTAAAAATAATAATAATCAAACATTTGATTTAAGAGATACAATTTTAACAAATTTAATATATACATTAAAAGATGATAATCTAAAAAAAGTATTAAAAAAATTTATGAATAAATTAAAAGAAAAAGATTTATATGATGATTATATAGAAAAAATATTATTTTCGATTCATGAAAGTTTTAAATATCACCAAAAGATACAAAGACGAAAAGTTTTAAAAAAAAATAAAGAGAAAGTAATAGATTATTATTTACCTGAACATTATTATGATCCATCAATAAATTTTACGGATTTGTCTATATTATATAAATTATTGATAAAAAATGAAATAAATAATTTTGAAATAATATTTGAAAAATTAAGGGAAATGTATAAAAAGAAAAATATAAATTTAATAAATCAAATAGATTTAATAGAGTTATTTAGATATATTTTACAAAAAAATGAATATTTAGATATATATTTTAAATATTTAAATTATGAAGAAATAAATTTTTATATGAATATAATTCAAATAAATAAACAATATCAATATAAATATAAAGATATAACAAATAATATTTATATTTATGAAAAAATGAAAATAAAACTTTATGAACATTTATTAGTAAAAACAAAAAATATAAATCTTCCGAAAGATTTAATACAAAGTATGACAGAATATATAATAGATGATTCATTTTATACAAAATCATCACCTATTGTAAAAAATATAAAAATAACAAAAACAAAAATAAATAATTAATTATTTTATATTTTATATTTTATATTTTAATATTTATTTAATAATTATTAATTTATTAATTTATTTATAAAAATTGAACTTAAAAAAAAATAATATATAAAAAATGAAAAGATGGAATCAAAAAATAATATTCAAGATACAATATCATTTTTACAAGATTATAATGTAAAATTAATAGATGAACATATAGATATATATGATTTGATAAAATTATTTATGGAAATAAATGATAATGAAAATGCATTTTATATAGTTGATTTAAGTAAAGTAGTTAAACAATATCAAAAATGGATAAAATATTTACCGAATATAAAACCACATTATGCTGTAAAATGTAATCCAAATTTAGTTATAATAAAATTATTAGCTCAAATGGGATGTAATTTTGATTGTGCTTCAAGAGAGGAAATATCAATGGTTTTATCACAAGGAGTAAGTCCAGATAGAATAATATTTGCAAATCCATGTAAAGCGTCATCACATATAAAGTATGCGCGTTCAGAGGATATAGATTTATTGACATTTGATAATGTAAGTGAATTATATAAAATAAAGTTATATCATCCAAAAGCAAAATTATTGGTAAGAATAAAAGTAGATGATTCAAAATCATTATGTAAATTTAGTTGTAAATTTGGTGCATCAATGGAAGAATTAGATGATATTTTTAAGTTAGCAAAAGCATCAAGTTTAGAAATATGTGGAGTATCATATCATATAGGTTCATTATGTAAAGATTTAGAAACATATGAAAATGCAATATTAGATGCAAAAAAAGTATTTGATATGGGTAAAAAATATGGATTTGAAATGAATGTATTAGATATAGGTGGAGGTTTTCCGGGATTAGATGATGAAGATGAAGAAGATGAATTAGAACAGCGTTCAGAAGAAGATTCACAAATGGAAAGTGAAGAAGAATTAGATAAAATAAAAATAGATATAGAGAATGATACAAAAAAGAGAGGATGTTCAGTATGTACAGAGAGTGAAATTGTTGAGAAAAAGATATTAAAATTTAAAGATATAGCAAAAATAATACAAACAACAATAAAAAATAATTTTAATAATGAGAATATAAGAGTAATAAGTGAACCAGGAAGATATATGGTAGCAACATCACATACATTAGTATTAAATATAGTAAGTAAGAAAGAATATTTAGATAAAGAAAATAATGAAAAATATTTTAATTATTATTTAAATGATGGAGTATATGGTTCATTTAATTGTACAATTTTTGACCATGCAAAACCAAAAATTTTACCATATAATGAGAGAGATGGTAAATTTTATAAAAGTTATATATGGGGAAATACATGTGATAGTATGGATTCATGTGGAGTACATTATTTACCGGATTTAGCGATAGGTGAAAGAGTATTAGTTGAAAATATGGGTGCATATACAACGGCAGCAGCAACAACATTTAATGGATTTAAAAAAACGGAATGTTATTATGTATTAAGAAAAGATAATTCATAATAATTTATTCTAAATATTTTCAATTCGTAATAATTTGATATAATAAATTTTTTTATAAATAATTTTATTGATACTTATACAATAAAAAAAAATTAAATAATTAATTAATATCAAAAACAATATTAAAAATAGAATTATTTAAGTCACTAGTTATATTAAGAATATTGCTATAATATTTGATTTTATTAGAAACATCCTTTTTGTATTTATTAAAAACAACTTCAAAACCTTTTTTATATGTTTCTAATATATCAGCTTTGATTCTAGTATTTTTTAATTTTAATTTATTGTTTAAAATAAATTTTTCAAAAATAATCATATTTTCTCGTAAATCAAAAATACCCATATTTAAAATTTCTGCAAATACTTGACTATTTTTAGTTTTTGATAAATTTCCATCATATAAAAGTTTTGATAACATAAATTCAATAAATGCACTAGTAGGTAGTTTTTTAGTTATATCTTCATAAACAATATGTGCAATATATTTTTTTAAATCATCTTTATTTAAAGGTGAGTTAAAAATAAGATAATGAGCAATATTTATGTCACAATTATATATAGCCGTTATTAATAATGATTTTTTATTATTTATTAATTCATAATATTTTTTATCAATTTGTATATTATGCCTAATAATATTTTCAAGATATTCATTATATCCATATTCAATAGATGATATAATAAAATTAAAATTTTTATTAGAAGTATGATTAATATATTCATAATCATCTTTACAAAGTTTAAATAATTCATGAACAAACACTTTATTTTTTTTTGATGATAAAGAATAAGTTAAATAAGTATCATTTGTTTTTTTAAGTTTTTCATCTTGATATTTATAGTTAATATTAGGTATATTATTAAAAATTTCGTAAATAAGCAAATCTTCACTACCTCTACTAGATGATAATTGTGTTAAAATACCAGGATAATTATTATCAAAATCATAATTAAAATTAGATGTATATAATAATATTTTATTATATAAATTTAAATGTTTTAATTTCATACTTTTATATAATTCAATATCATAATTAAGACGTTTTAAAATTTTAATTTTTAAATTAAAATCATTTAGTCTAAAAGCAAAAATAAAAACATTGAAACCTTCATTATCTTTATGTAATATATGATTATTTTCATAATCAATAATATTATTTAGAAGTTCTTTATTTTCAATTAAATTATTACTATGTTGATAAAAATTAGCAATAAAAAGCATTAATGTTGAAATATTATATTTTTTATCAATATAATCAAATACTGAAAAATCTTTTTTATTTCTTAATGCTAAGAGAGCAATATCAAATAATCCAGGTGATTTAATTAATTTAACAAATAATGATTCATTATTATTATTAATAATATTAAATTTATTAATTTTAGTATAAATATTAGTCAAATACAATTTATGTTTTTTAGAATAATTATGATTATTATTTAAATAAAATAAGCAATTATTTCCATATTTATCAAGTTGATCAATATTCAAATAATCAAGATAAGAATAAGTATAATTAAAACTTTTTAATAAATTATTTTTAAACATTAACATTAATGGTGTAATATTATCATTATTAGGCGTACCTAAAATATGGATTAAATCATTATTATATAAAAAATCTACAAAAAAATGTTGAAGATCTCTATTATTATTTAATATTAAATGAATAATATTATTACCTTCCTTATCTTGATGTTCTAAATTTAAATCATCAATATAAATATTTTTATTAGAAATTTGTTTTTTTAAATAAGATAAATAATTATATTTGTTTAAATGAAGTTTATAGTTTTTAATAAATAAAGTCCAACAATTATCTCCAAAAATATTAACTTGTTTAAAATTATTAATTTTAATATATTCATTTAATATTTTTTGATGTAAAGTATTAATAAATTTAGACCAAGATTCAAAACTGCAATTAGTAAATAAATTTGAATAAAAAATAAAATCAGTAGTTAACATCATAAAAAAATTATTACCAATAGAATTAGTAAAATTTAAATCGTTTAAATAATTATATCCAAATTCAGAAAAAATCATGAAAATTTTAATTTTTTGTGATTTTAATGCAATCATTTGAATAGTCATTTTTTTATTATTTTTAAAATATTCATTTGCTTTTTGAATAGAATTTAAATCTTTTTTAAAATGGGTGATTTTAAATATTTTTCAGAGTCATTTTCATTGATAGTATTATTGTCATTGTAAAAAATGGTTTCATACCATTCTTCACAATAATTTTCAAATTCAAGTTCTTTGTTTAAAGATTCCATTATTAGTACACGTTTAGTTATGTTTTAATTAATATATAAAAATAATAAAAATTAAATGGATAAAATAATCATTTTTTTATAAATTTACGTTTTAATAAAAACTAATTAAAATTTTAAACGTAAATAAGTTAAAATAAATAAAAACATATATTATATATAATTAAAATGAGAGAAAATAATTATATAATTGATTGTTTTATTTTTTATAATGAATTAGATATATTAAAATATAGATTAAGTATTTTAGGGGAATATGTAGATTTTTTTGTTTTAGTTGAATCAAAAAAAACATTTGTGAATAAAGAAAAAAAATTATTTTACTTAGAAAATATTGAGGACCCAATAATACAAAAATATAAAAATAAAATAATTCATATATGTCTTGAAAATCTTATAACAGAAGCAAAAAATAAAGATGAAGTTTGGCAAAATGAATATTATCAAAGAAATATGATAAATGAAGGAATTAATTATTTGAATAATAATTATCAATTAAAAAATGATGATATAATAATAATAAGTGATGTTGATGAAATAATAAATCCGTTATGGTTTGTATTATTAAAAGATAAAAAAATGATTTTAAATAAAGAAGTATATAGTTTAGAAATGGATATGTATTATTATAAATTAAATTTTATAAATAGTAAAAAATGGTATTTAGTTAAATTATTAAATTATGAATGTTATAAAGAATTGGGAAATTCTCCACAAATAATAAGAAATGCAAGTTATACAAAAATTTTGAAAAGAGGAGGTTGGCATTTAAGTTATTTTGGAAATGATGAATTTATAATAAATAAAATAAAAAATTTTTCACATCAAGAATATAATAATGATATTTATTTAAATAAAGATGATATAAATAATAAAATAAATAATGGTATTGATATATTTAATAGAGGTAATGAGGAATGGTTAAAAAAAAATATTTTTGAAAACCAATTTTTACCTCCTTTATATTATGATTTATTAAAAAATTATATAAATTTTTATTAAAAAAAAATAAAAATTTTGACTTAAAGAAAAATAAATAAATTTATAATATATAAAAATAAAAATAAAATGATGCAATATGTTAATCGTATATTAGGAAAAGGTAAAGAATTAGTTGCTATACCTTTACAAACCACAATATTAATGCCAGGAAAAGAAGAATTAGAAAAAGCAAGATTAGAATATAAATTGAATGAAGATCAGAAATTAAAAAATGATTGTGAGTATATGATGAATTTGTTAAATAAAACATTAAATGATTCAATTAATGCAGGAGAAAGAAAATATATAGTAAATAAAATAGATAAAAGTAAAATAAATGATTATAATAATATAACCATAAAAAAATGTTTACAATATGAAAAATATATGGAAGAATTAAATGAAAGAGATGTAAAATTAAAAATAGTAAAAACTTCGAGTGAGGATTGTGAGGTGACATATAATAGAGAATCAAAAGAATTAATGATATTTACTAGATGGATATAAATTAATTTTATATTTTATATTTTATATTTTTTATAATTTTATATTTTAACTCGTTAAAATATTATTTTATTCATTATCAAATAATTCATCAAATTTATATAAAGATTTAGGTAAACTATGAATACTAAAATGATATTCATCACTCATGGCTCCCTGTGGGAGCTGAGTGATAATCGTTTTCCCTGGCTCTGTGAGCGGGAAAACGTATTCATTATGTTTTGTTAAATCAACAAAAACGAATTTAACATTATCAAAATCTAAATAAAAACCATATGAAGCATCATATTGATTTTCAGAATAATGTTTATCCATAATAATAATATAACCAGATTCAAGAATTTTTTGAAGTTTATTAGGTATTTCACTATTCATAAAACCATAAATACCATCCATATTATTTATGGTTAATTGATAATTAACAATTTTAAAAAAAGTATTATTCCATTTAGAAATAACATTTTCATATGAATTTAAAATTTTAGTATGGTCTTGAGCAGTAAGTTTTGTATCAAAATCTTCATCATTTTCAATAACAATAATATTTTTCAATAAATTTTTCCATTCATTAAATAATTTGTTTTTAACCATATATTTAATTTCTTGTAAAATGTCATTTCCAAGTCTATCGGGTTGTGAATCACAACGATTATGAACAAGATAAAATTTATTTTTGTAATAAAAGCCGAAAAATCCTTTTGTTCCCATTTTTTAATTAACTATTTATATAAATAATTTAGATTTATTTTAGTATTTTTTATTTTATTATAATTAATTAATTTTAATAAGAACAAGAATTACATATAAAATAGGAGCTTCTAAATATCTTCTAGATTGATCAATATTTATACTATTGATAATAAAATGTTTAGTACCTTCTATATTTCCCGAGACTTTTATACTCATTTTATTAAGTTTTGAATGTTAATTAAAAAACAAAATTTATAAAAAAATAAATTTAAGATAATTTACTCAAATTTTATTTAAATATTAGTTTACATATAAATATTTAAACTTTATTTTTGTCAAATAAACCAGTGACTCTTAAGAATACAGGTTTTTCATTTTCAAATCTATCTAATTTAAAATATCCAAGTCTTTCAAATTGCCATAACTCTCTAGACAAACAATATTTTTCAACATATCCATATTTAATAATTTTAGAATTAGGATCATATGTTCCATTTGGTGCTAAATCAGTATATAATTCAAATATAGCTTCAATAGCATCATCTTTACCAACCCAATGAATACATCCTTTTACTTTTTTAGGATTTTCAACTTGAGTATATTCAATAAATAATTTATTATCAGTATGGTTTTTATATTTAAAAAAATCATGATATTTAAGTCTAACTTTATTTTCAGGTGTAAATCTATAAAAATTTTTATCATGAACTTCTCTAAAATCTTCTTTTTCAATATATACTATTTTAGATAATTCTTTTGTATGTAAACCAAAATCGTGGAAAGGATGATTAGGATGTTTAATATCAAGATTTTTTATCTCTTCAAAATTGCTAATTTCAACTTCAAGAGGGTCTAAAATAGCAAAAGCACGATGAGCATTTTGATTTAATTCTTCTCGAATTACATAATCAATAAATTCAGTATTCACTAATGTATCTTTTTTATCTAATCCAGAAGTTGATACTATTTTTTTAATCATAGAAGGAGTAAATCCTCTTCTTTTTAATCCTCTAACAGTTAATAATCGTGGGTCATCATATCCTGATACTGAATTATCATTAATTAATTTATTAATATTTCTTTTAGACAAAATATTATTTTCAACTAATAATTTTCCATATTCAAATTCATTAGCAACTTCTAATTCAATACCTAATTCTTTTAATTTTAATGGAGTCCAATAATATAAATCACGACGAATATAAAATTCAGTTGTACAATATGAATGTGTTATTTTTTCTAAAGCATCAATAACACCATGACTATAATCATATGACGGATAAATGCACCACTCTTTACCAGTTTTATAATGTGGTGTGTGATTAATTCGATAAGCAATAGGATCTCTTAAAACATGATTAAGATTTTGCATATCAATTTTGAGTCTTAAAACACACTCGGATTCTTTATATTTACCATTTTTCATGTTTTCAAATTCATTTAAAATATAATCAATTGGTTTTTTTCTATATTCATTTTCAATACCATTATGACGTTCTTCTCTCATTTTATCTTTTTCAGTAAAATCAATATATGCATAACCATTTTTAATTAATAAAATGGCATAATTATAAAGTAAATTAAAATAATCAGAAGTGTATGTAATAACCCCAGGATCATAACCTAACCATTTTAAATCTTCAATAATACCATCAACAAATTCTTGTTTTTCAGAAGATGGATTTGTATCATCTAATCTTAAATGACATTTATTACCATCACTATAATTTTGAATAATAGATTTTGTGTGTCCAAAATGTAAAAAACCGTTAGGTTCCGGCGGGAAGCGAGTTATAACTTCACTCATTTTTTGAATTTTTATGTTTTATAAATAATAATAATACATTTTATTTTAAATACATTTATTTAATTTTAATTAAAATTCAATTTAATAATTTATAATCTATAATATTGGATATTCTACATATTACCATAAATGCGGGACTTGTAAGCACCGCAATCAGACCAATTCCATCCAGCAGAGCGGTTAGTAGGCATCATATACTCATCATCGATATTAATACCATTATTTCTCCACTTATTTATCTGAGAATGAACCAATGCACGCTCTCTCTTGTGAAGAGGAATAGTACTCTTCACATGAAACTTATCACGACGCCCCTTGGTTCTATTCTTGAGACGGTACTTTGTATTCTTCTCACCATAAGTCTTAATCTCATCATACATGGAAAAATCCTCATCGGGTTGCATAAACTTCATTTTGTAACTTTAGATAAAATGTTAATTAACAAATATGTCTTTCTAGTTATTTTTTATATTGATTTATAAAAAATAATATAATTTTTAAATAAAAAAATTCAAATTTTTTTATATTTACGTTAATATAAAATTATAATTTTAATGAAAATAATCAATTTAAAAAAAAAGATAATAAATAAATTATAAAATAAATAAAAATGGAAAATAAAGAATCAATAATCGGAAAGATTTATAAGATAAATGATATAAATAAAAAAAAGAAAGAAGAAGCAATAAAATATTTTGAGGAACATTTAGAAAATATTGATATTTGCAAAATAACATCAGAATATTTTGAGTTAATAGATAAATATTTAGAATTAGAATTAAAAAATGATTTAGTGGGAGAAGTTAAATTTGCTTATCCTATTTTATTAGATACTATTTATATGGACTATGAAACAGAAGTAAATAAAATAAAAAAAGATATGCAAGAACAATATGGATATATACCATTTAATGAAGGTGGATTTTATACAGAATATAAAAAAAGAAAAGAATATTTTAGTAAAAATTATGAAAAATATGTAAAAAATGTAATGAATTTATATCCCGATAGTTATATACATGGAGAAGATATATTTTTAAACTCAGGATTTCCATCAGATTGTTTACCGTGGTTAATAACATATGTAATACCAAAAGAACATAATAAATATCTATATGAAAAGAAAGGTATAGATTTTGAGGAATTAATAAAATTAAAATTCCCAGATGTTAAAAATATAGTGTTTAATGATAAATTTTATAGAATTTATTTTTAGTTAAAATATATATACGTAAATAAGAATAAAAATGAATATTTTTTTTATTTAATAATATAATAAATTAATATATTATAAAACGAATCATTAAAAATGACTGAAAATTGTAAACAATATTTTAATGATAATGATTTAAAAACTATAAATGATTTTATAGTAGAAAAGGATAATAATCATCGATTTTTGAATATATATTTTAATGAAAATAATCAATTAATAAATGATTATTTTTTAGAAAGTATGAAAAAAGAGTATAAAGATGATTGTTTAGTATTGAGCGAAGAAGAATTAGAAGAATTTGAAAGAGTTGATAGATTAATAGGAATGACACCCGATTTATTTGAAGGAGATGACCAAGTAAATGAAGAAGATGAAGATAATTTTCATGAAAATCATGTTATATGGGAGAATTATTTAAATTTATTTAATGAAAAAAAGATAGTAATTTTACCAAGAATAATAAATAAAAAAAATAATGGTATATTTAAAATGATATTAA
>JACCEB010186259.1_pt1 | contig 26696 bp, 30 predicted proteins | sample 7454761 | NCBI WGS metagenome assembly JACCEB01 (sample SAMN15323454, study PRJNA562643) | freshwater metagenome | isolation source: river surface water | place: USA:Blue River Watershed | collected 2017-08-18
ATTCCGTGATCTTCGTCGAATTCTTTTCGAAGAACGGTTTTTTGGCGCGATCAAACAAAGTCACTTTCAGGCTTTGGTTCATCACCTTCACATCCACGGGCTTCTCGGTTTCGATGTCCGGGATGTTAAGCATTTTCAGCAACTCGTCGCCGATCTGTTCCAAGTTCTTGCGTTTATCGGAGGCTACACGCATACCCTTGCCTTCAGCGTCCTTAGAGCCGGGCGTTGTCCTTTCACCGGGTTGACCGCCTTGGGTTGGTTCAGGTGGCGGCCCTTCCTCCGTCGCAACTTCGTCCTCGTAAACCACCTTCACGTCATTGGGCTCGGGAGCAATGATCCACAAAACGATGAATAGCGCCATCATCGCCGTCACAAAGTCAGCGTAAGCTACTTTCCAAGCTCCGCCGTGATGTTCAGCTTTTTTTCCCATCGTTCCTAAGTTTCAGTGACCTGATTGGCTTACTCGGCGCTCAAATGCTCAAGGTGGAGCTGAACCCTTCAATAATTGCACTCGATCTCCACTTTTTCACCGCAGGAACAAGTGACGATGATTTTTTCAATCCGGCCCCCATTCGAGATGGCCTCCACCGAGGGCTCAGCCTTGTGCTGTGCGGCCGCGGTTCCGCGATGCAAGTCCCCAATTGCCACAACGCTCCCCGCCTCCAGCAGAGCGTCCCGGAGGGACTTGAATCCACCGGAATCCGAAATCCCACCACCAAACGGATCCGTCGCCCCGAAGTCCACGCCCCCGGTTTCCTTCACACTCGCCGCGAGTTCCTCAGGCGATAATTTTGAGCGGCCGGCTAGATAGCTATCCATAATTTCGTTACTTGTCTTCTCTGCCTGCGACGTGCGCGAAACTCAGAGTGAACCTGACGCGATCGTTCATCGGATCATTCGGTTCGGTGTCGGGAAGATGCCGGGTGTCACCGAACCCGGTTACCCTGAAAATGTACTTCGGCTCGAGCGCGTAGTTGAGTAGCGCGCGGCGGCAGGCATTGGCCCGCTCCAAACTCAACTCCCAGACGCTGTAATCGGGGCCCTTCGACATGTTGTGCCCAACTGCCAAATGCCCATCAAGCATCACACTCATCTTGTGCCGCGCAATGATCCAAGACAAACCCTCCATCGAGAAAGCACCCCATTTCGTCAGGTTTGGGGTATCCTTCTCGAACAACGGTTTTTTTGATCGATCATAAACGTCGATCATGAGGCTCTCCCCGTTCACCTCGAAATCCATCTGCTTGTCCTCGTCGCTATCATCGACGTTCATGAGCTTCTGCATTTCGATGGCGAGTTGCTCAAGTTTATCCTCGATTTCCTCTGGCTTGACCATCTCCTCGGGAGGCGGTTCTTCGGCCTTCTCTTCCTCCTCGCCCCCGGCCATGGTTTCAAAAAGCGGCTTATGGAAAGTCAGGGCGATCATCGCAGCCAACTTAGGCTTTTCCTTGCAAATCCACAGCACGATGAAAAGAGCCATCATCGCAGTCACAAAATCTGCGTAAGCGACTTTCCATGCGCCTCCGTGATGTGCGTCTTTTTTTCCCATTAGTCTTCCATCCGTATTGGCCGCTCAAAGTGGGACGTCTCGAGGCGCCATTGACTGCTGCGCCATCGCCACCCTTTTTCGAGCCGTTACTTCCCGGCGTTCTTGAGCATTTCCTCCATTTGATCCGCCGAAGGAACAGTATGATGATCCAAGCATCGGCGGGTAATTTCAACCGCCATCAACGGTGCCAGCCCTTGGGCAAATCCACACAGCCCCTTCATCAGGCCGAGGTAATACTGAAGCTCCAGGGTATTGTTGCCCTTGATGCGCGCGGCCGTCGGGTTCACAAACCCGTATGCCCCCAAGATCCCGAGAAGCGTCCCAGTGAGAGCGCCCGCAACGCTCTTGCCCACCATGGCGGCGCCGCTGTCAACGATCGCCATCGTGTGAATGATCCCCAAAACGGCCGCGATAATCCCGATCCCTGGCAGGGAATCACCGATGAGCTGCATGAGATGAATGGGCTCCGCGGACTCCTCTTCCTTGGCATTCAGGCTGACCATCATCAGCGATTCCAGTTGTTCCGGCTTGATGCGCCCGTCGATCAGCGGCTTTAATCCGTTACACAGGAAATCCAGCCTTCCATGGCTCTTCACGAGCGTCTTGTACTTCGAGAAAATCGCGCTCTTCGAGGGGTCCAGAACATGGTCTTCGAGAGCAATCAAACCATTCCTGCGCGCGGTATTGAAGAGCTCGTAAAGGAGCTTGAGCAATTCCTCCGCATCGGTTTTAGAAACACTGACCCCTAGGGCACCTTTCAGCGAGCCAATCAATCCCTTGATTCCGGGAATCGGAGTCGAGATTAAGATCATCCCCGCGGTCACCCCACCCAGAGTCACGAACTCCGAGGCAACCAGCAGATCCGCCGGATGGCCGCCCGCCATGATAAATCCACCCAAAAGGGCTGCTATAACGGTAATGATGCCAACGATTAAGAGCATATATTTAGATTGTTGATCCTTTTGAGAAAGTTCCGCAGGCTCAGGACGGCCTGCGTGTGAATCTGCGAAATCCTACCTTCGCTAAGCCGAAAGACTAAGGCAATCTCAGCCAATCGCATATTTTCAAAATAGTACATCGCCAAAATCTTTTTCGGCAGATCTGGCATTTTCTTTATCTGTTCCGCCACCAAGTTAAGAACCTCGCGCTTCTCAAGGGATTCCCTTGCGTTTTCCTGGGACTCGTCGGAGACCTTCTCGTGGAGGGGGTTCTCGCCACCCTCCTCCCCCGAAAACGCATGATCGAGCGGCACAAAGCTCACCGGGCGAATCTGATCCAGCAAATCCCAGTAAGCTTCCAAGGGCAGACCCATCTCGGAGGCCACCTCAGACTCGAGCGCCGGCCTTCCAATGCGCTGTTCAAGGCCTTCCAAGGCCTCGCGCACGAGTTTGGCCTTTTCCCGAACGCTTCGGGGAGTCCAGTCCATCCGACGCAGCTCATCACGAACGGCTCCCCGGATGTGGATAGAGGCAAAGGCAGGGAAGGCCGCAGCCTGGGCCATATCGTATTTACGCACCGCCGCCATCAAGCCAGTCGCCCCGACACTATACAAATCTTCAATGTCCAAAGTGCTGGGAAGGAATATCTTCATCCGGTCCACTACTGTCTTCACCAGCGGCAGGAACTTCTCTACAAGAGACGCACGATCCTCGTCTGAAACATAAATCTTACTGATTTGGGACGAGAGATTAACGACCGATTTGTGAGACTCCATGGCGGCGGAACCGAAGCGTAAGAAAAACCTTGATGGAAAGACTATGCCCGACGACGACGGGCGCGGGGACGCGGATCCTCCTCCTCCGGAGGCTCAGCGGCAGCATCAAAACGAGAACGATCGAGCAGTTTGGCTTTCAATCCAGAAATGAAGGCCGCGTGGAGAAGGCGAAAGAGCATGCCCCCGACGAAGCACGCCACAGTGGCGTCACGCAACACCACTGCCGGCGAGTTTCCTGCATTCCAGCCTGAGACAAAGGCCACCACAAAACCAATGAATCCGCCGACTAACAAAAAGTATTTCATGCGCTGACACTCTGTGGAGCATTTTCCAAACCAACCGCTGAAAAGGTTCTGGAAAGAACGGTATCAAATACATTTTCCTCGCAGTCCCCCGCTATGTTCTGGCCGGTGCTCAAAAAGAGAGGCGTGAGACCGGAGCGCAATAGAAAATCCCAAAGCTTTCCCCAATGCTGCAACTCGTCCACATGCGTGAAAACGACGTGAGTGCAGTCCAAACTCGCCCCGATGTCAAAACAGCGGCGAATCAGCGAGGGATCGTATGCCGCATTGATCACAATCGCCCGACTGGTGGTGAACAAGGGAGTGAGAGCATTCCGGATCTCCGCCACTTCGTCCTCAGCCCAGAGCGCAAATCCCGGCAGATCCACGTAAAGCGTCCGGTTCTGGGAAGACGCCGGCGCATCCGATGGAGTGCGTATGTAGCTTGCTCCCAGAGCCTCACAAAACACAGAGAGCGCGTCTCCCGGGTTTGCGCGGTCTAGGTCCAGCTTGAGAGCAGCCGGCCGTTGCCCCCGCAAAAAAACGTCCATCGCCAACCGCTTGCACAATGCGGTCGTCTTCCCAGAACCCGCAGGCCCAACGAAAGCAACCCTCTGGCCGAGAGGTTTCTTGGGAATCGCGCGGTACTCCGCCCGCAGCAGGCCGCCCACCTCGGGAAGCGCCTTGCCTATCGGCATCCCCTCAATGGTGCTCCACGCGGGATACACCTGTAAGCGAGACAAAACCTGTTTAGAAATACCCCCAGCCTCCAAAAGGCGCACCAAACGGCTCCCAGTGATCATGGAGGGCACCGCAGGCATCGATGCCTGCCGCTCCGACTGCGCCATTTCCGTGACGACTGTGCGCACCTGCACCGAGGCTGGAGCCGGCTCTGGCTCAGGCGATTTTGGCGCCGCCATCACGGGCTCCTGTGCTGGCGCGGGAACCGGGTCACCGACCGCTGCGATCACCTCAAGCTTTGGCGCCTGCAAAAAACGCGCCAACCCCTTTCCCTCCACCTGCCTGACCGAGACAACGCGCGCACGCTGTCCGAAACGCTGACGCAACACCGAAACCGCCTCCTCGGCGGATCCCACAATAAAACGGTAACGTTGCTCTGGCATAATCAGGTAAATCGCGGACCCATTAAACTAGCTAATCTTAGGGATTCAATATCTACAAAATTTGGGGGTTTTGCAAACACTCAGCGAAATACATTCAGAAACCGGACATACCCGTGGCGGCACTAGCGTGAGCGCGGTCCTTCCCGCGCCGACCCGAGAATAGCGAAGGCAGCGCCCCGGGGAATAGTCCGAGGTTCCTCGGAGAGTAACCCCGGCGGCTACTTGGCCGCAGGGGGCGATCCAGCAGGCGCCGGAGGCGGCATGATGATCGCAAGGTTCTGGATCTCGGTCTGCTGAGGAAGCTCCTGGTAAGAAAGCACAACAAGCTTGGACAAAGACGGCTCGAAAAACCGCCGGAACGCCAGGCGTAGTTCGGATGTTGTAATCAACACGGGGACCAAGCCGCGCTCGGCCATCTCCGTCATGCGCTTTGTCAACTCCTGCAAGAGGTACTGCGCCACCTGGGGGTCAACCACCAAGCCCACGTCGAACTGGGTTCGGTGCACCTTGCTCGTGAGCTGCTGCTCAAATCGCGGCTCGAGAGTGATCGCCTTCACCACGCCCGGTTGAGACTCGTATTCAGCGATGAAATACGTGCCCAGCCTTCGCCGCACGTACTCTGAAAGCTCATCCGGGTTCTTTGTCACCGCGGCAATATCCCCCAGCGTCTCCATGATCGGCACAAGGTTCCGGATTGAAATGCCCTCGCGCAATAGATTCTGCAACACCCGCTGAACCGCCCCAACGGTCAACTGCTCGGGAATGACATCCGTCACCAGAACTGGGCTTGTCTCTTTAAGCGTGTCCAGCAGGGTTTGAACATCCTGCCGGCTGAGAATCAGGTAGGAGCTGCGTTTGATCGTTTCGGCGAGGTGAGTGATCAGGACCGAGCTTGGATCCACCACGGTGAATCCATGAATCTCCGCGGTGCGTTTTTCCTCATCGTCCACCCACGTTGCCTTGATTCCAAAAACAGGCTCCGTAGTCGCAACACCCCGGAGGTTGACGGGGCTGTTGGATACATTCATCGCAAGCCAGTGCTTCAGAAGAACTTTGCCGCGCGCCACTTCACGACCGCGCAGCATGAACCGATACTCCGAATTTTCCAGGTCCAGATTGTCCCGTATCGCAATCGGAGGGATCACCATCCCCAAGTCGCGCGCGAAGTTGCGCCGCACTCCTGTCACGCGGTCCAGCAGATCCCCGCCGGTCTTTTTGTCAGCGAGTCCAAGCAACGCCACGCCCAACTCCACGCAGACCACATCCACCTCCATGATCTTCTTGAACTCCTCCGAAACCCCCTTGGGTTTCGCATCAGAAGCCGGCTTTTCATTCTCCGTCCCGGCATCAGCAATCTTCGTGTCGGCCGCTGCAGTGAATTCAATTGCCTTTAGCTCCTCGCGAAGAATCTCCGCTTTGCGCAACTTCCAAGCCATGAATCCAAGCCCGACCGCTAGAACAGCAAAGGGGAAAGCCGGCATCCCAGGAATCACCGCAAACACGGCCATCATCGCAGCCGCAATCCCCACAGCGCGCGGATAAAAGGTCAACTGCTTGGAGAGATAGCTTCCCAAGTCGGATTCCTCCGAGGCGCGCGTGACCAAAATACCCGCGGCAAGCGACACCACCAAGGCAGGCACCTGCGCGACTAATCCATCCCCGATCGAAAGCAGCGAAAACCGCTTCAACGCCTCTTCAACAGGCATCCCTTTTTGAACCACGCCGATCACAATGCCCCCGATCACGTTGATGAGCGTGATGAGAATCCCCGCGATCGCGTCCCCTCGCACAAACTTGCTGGCGCCATCCATCGCGCCATAGAAATCCGCCTCCTTCTGGATCTTCGCCCGCCGCCGCGTCGCGACCGCCTCTTCGATCATTCCGGCGTTCAACTCGGCATCGATCGCCATCTGCTTACCCGGCATCGCGTCCAACGTGAACCGAGCCGCAACTTCCGCAATACGGCCGGCGCCCTTGGTGATGACCATGAAGTTGATCACTACGAGGATCAAAAACACCACGGCACCAACCACGTAGTTCCCACCAACCATAAAGTTGCCGAAAGCCTCGATGATCTTTCCAGCACTTCCGTTGACCAAAATCAAACGGGTCGACGCAACGTTCAGAGCCAACCGGTAAAGCGTCACCGCAAGGAGCAGGGTCGGAAACCCGGAAAACTCCTCTGGTTCCTTGACGTAGACGATGATGAGCAGGATCAGCAGGGAAATCGCAATGCTGACCGCCAGCAACAAATCCAGAACCACCGGCCCCACCGGCATTACCAGAAGCACCACCGTGCCAAAGATAGCCGCCACGAAGGCAAGATCGCCCTTCTTCAAATTCTCAAGAATTTGAAGGGGTGAGGGAAATGCTGCCGAACTCATAGGTAAACTCCCCTACTGTAAGCAAACATTGTGCTCAGACGCCACTTCTTCTGCGCCTGAGCTCCCTGAAATACTCCTTGTGGGTCTTATAGACAAACGCAAGAATTTCAGCGACAGCACGGTACAAGTTCACCGGAATCGGTTTTCCAACAGCCCCGAATTTATAAAGCATCCGCGCAACCGGCGGATTTTCGACCGTGGGCACACCATACTGACGCGCGCGCGCCTTGATCCGGCGCGCAAAGCCCTGCTCACCCTTTGCGACCACCATCGGGGCCGACTCATTATCCCGGTCGTACCGCAGCGCCACGGCGAAGTGCGTTGGATTGGTCACGACGACATCCGCCGTTTGAACCTCACGAAGCATCTGCCTCTGCAACATGCGCCGCGCAAGCGCCCTGAGCGCCGATTTGATTTTGGGATCACCCTCGCTCTGGCGCATCTCGTCCTTCACTTCCTGCTTGGTCATCCGCAGGTTTTCCCGAACCGTGCGCCATTGGTAAAAATAGTTGAATCCAGCAATCACCCCAAGCGCCAGCACGCATCGCCACAGCAGGACGATCCCAGACTCGAGAATGAACTCCCCCAGACGGGCGATCGGCACCGGAACGCGGAAAATCGGGTCCGACATCACCCGGTCCACCCCGCCCCAGATCACCCAGGCAACAACTGCCAGCCGGAGCACGTCCAGCCCAACCCGAACCAAACCTGCCTTGGAAAAAATCCGCTGGAACCCGGCAACAGGATCGAGCCGGTCGAAGTTGAAGGCCAGCACCGCGGGCGTCGGACGAAACCCGCTTTGAACGCCCCCCATGACCGTCCCCGCAAAAAGACAAGCCCCTGCGATCGGCAGCATCATGACCAGCAAAGCAATCACCGCCTCAGAGACCCAAGGGCCGAAAGCCTCTGGCCTGATGGTTGAAGTGCCAAGATGCGCAAAAATTCCGACCGCGATCGAGGCCGTCCGCTCCGCCACAAAGCGCCCCATGACAGACAGACCCCAAATAGAGGCAAGCAGAATTGCCACCAACTGCAGGTCGGGAGCCTTTGCGAAATTGCCCTTATCGTGCGCCTCCGAAAGGCGCTTTCCTGTTGGTTCCTCAGTTTTGTTATCGGAATCCGACATGTAACACGCAGCTGATGTTTATGGAACCAATCGGAGCATGAGGTCCGGAGCATGCCTCAGCTGTTCCAGCAAAAGCTGGCCGATCAGATGCAGTGTCATCCCCAAAACAAACAAACCGACGATAATCCTCACTGCAAAACTTTCTGAGAACACGTGAATCGCCGGCGCGGCCTTGCCGAGGATCGAGAAGGTCAGTGAAATGATGAAGTTGACCGCGACCAACGGCGCCGACATCTGCACAGCCACTCGGAAAATTTTGACTGTTGATATTACCAAAAGCGTACCAACCTCGTGGGAGGAACGGAAAACCCCCACCGGCGCGATTTCATAGCTTTTCAAATACGCCGCCAGAACCGCCTGATGTGCGCCGGAAATTAAAAACACAAGCGAACCGAACGTGAGCAGAATCGAGCTCACCGTGTTGGACGAGGTCCCAGAGGTTGGGTCGATTTGTTGCCCCATGGAGAAGCCCAATTCGGATGAGATGACCGCGCCCGCAAGCTCGATCGCATGGGTGCTGAGTCTCACTGCCCAACCCATGAACATTCCGATGATCATCTCTAAAACCATCGCAACAACAATATTTCCAGTCGTCACAGGGACGCTTTCAGGCAAACGAAACAACCCCGAAACCACGAACCCTGCAAACAACGCCATCATCGCGCGGATGGGGCCGGGGATAGCCTGGGATGAAAATACAGGCGAAATAATCATCACCCCCGTGGCCCTCACCGAAGCCAAAAACCAGACGATCAGCATCTCCCCGTTCAACATTGCAACCTCCCCTCCCGTCCAACGTTGCTTATTACTTGGCGAAGCCTCCAGAAACACATGGCGGCAGAAATTTTTAAAGCTAGCGGGCCGCCTCGGGGAGCCGGTTGATGAACGCGATGGTGAACGTCATCAGCAGCTTTAATATCCATGGCGCAGTGATCACCATCACGATCCCCAGCCCAGTCACTTTGGGAATGAAAGATAACGAAGGCTCCTGAATGCTGGTGACGGACTGCAGAATGCTCATCACCACGCCGATGATCACCGCGGTAACCAGCACAGGAGCCGAGGCTGCAAGCGACGTGCTCACCAACTCCCTGAGAATATCGACTGACTGCTCGATCGTCATAACGAGAAACTCTCCACCAAAGACCGCACAATCAAATGCCATCCGTCGACCAGGACAAAAAGCAGGAGCTTGAAGGGCAGCGAAATCATCATCGGAGGCATCATCATCATCCCCATCGCCATCAATGTTGAAGAGACCAAGAAGTCGATGACAAGGAATGGCACATAAACAAGAAAGCCCATCTGAAAAGCGGTTCGCAATTCGCTGAGCACAAAGGCTGGCACCACCACCAAGACCGGCAGGTCGTCGGAGCGCGTGGCCCCCGATCCAGAGAGGCCGAGGAAGAAGTCAATCTCACTCGGACGCGTCTGCTTGACCATGAATTCCTTCAAGGGCAGCGCAGCCTTCTGCGCGAATTCGAAAGTTGCGAGTTCTTTGTTCAAATAGGGCTGCAGCGCCTCGTCATTCACCCGCTTGATGGTCGGCGTCATGATGAACATCGTCAGGAAAAGCGACATGCCCACCAAAATCTGATTTGAAGGAGCGCCCTGCAACCCGATTGCTCCTCGGATGAACCCAAGCACGATCACGATGCGCGTAAAGCTCGTCATCAACATCAAAATGGACGGCGCAAGCGTCAGAATCGTCATCAGCGCGACGATTTGAATCGCCGAAGAAACATTCGCCGGCTCCGAGTCGCCCGCGAGAGAGAATGTCACCGAAGTTCCGCCAGGCACCGGCGCGGGCGCGGCCTGCTGAGCCACCGATTCTGGTGTGAACAACAGCAGAAACACAGCGCACAAAACGAAACACATCAAGCCCGCGAGCATACCTTTGCGGTAGGGCTTCGCATCCAACAACAAGTTCCGCGCCGCCGGGTTCATGCGGAATCCTTTCCCGATATTGATTCACCACCCTTTGCGTCGGTGGAGGCTGTTTTCATGTTCATTTGAGAGTCACCGCCAGGCTGGCCCGCTTTCCGAGCGAGCATCTGCTGGAAATCCGGAGCGTTTTCCGTTCCAACCGCGTCCTCATTTCCCTCCAAAGGACAGAGGTAGTCGATCCTCCCCGGACAAACACCGAGAAGCATCTTTCTCCCCTCATAGTCCACGACTGCGAGAAACTGCTTGTGACCGAGCATCCATGTCTCCTGAAGCTGGAGCTTTCTGTTCGTCTTGGCACCCAAACGAATTCCAAGCAGCCCACCAGACCTTAAAAAAAACGCTACGACCGCCCCGACGATCATCACGATGGCCACGACGTAGCCGAGCATTTGGATCAGGCTGCCCGCACCCGAAGCTGGGGTGCCCGAAAACACCAACGAACCCGAGGAGGCAGACTGCCCCTGCTGCGCCAGCGCCGCGGCGGGGAAGGAAATAAGCCAGAAAAGCGCCCCCTGCGCCAACAAAAGGCGAAGCCGGGAACAGGCCATAAGGCTCAGATCCGCCTGCTTAGGCGGCTCCCCCAACCATCATGGTCACCTTGATCGCAAACTTTTCCTCCACCACCACAACCTCGCCCAAGGCGATCAGCTTATCATTGATGTACAAACCCACGGGATCATCCGCGCGCTGCCCGAGTTGAACCACCGTACCAGGCTGGAGCTCAAGCACATCACGCATGGCCATCTGACAGGAACCCAGGCGCACGGACAGCTGCACCTTCACATCCAATACTGTACTCAATCTAGAGTCGTCGAGAGCGTTAACCATAACTATTCCTTTTGAATCCTATCGTTCAAGTGTACCGCAAGTCGACCCTCCTCTACACCAATTGTTCCAAAAAATTCATCCCCGTCAGAAACCCTGATCCGCGTCTGGTCAATGAGTTCCTGAGGCAGCTGTACCAAATCCCCGACAGCAAGAGCCGCGGCCTCGCCTAATGAAATCATGCGGACCTGCCACTCTGCGGTAATGGGCACCTCAATCGAGGCATAAGGCGACCGCCAGTGCAACGGCTTTTGGCGCACTTCCGCGACTGGATTCGGCGCGGTGGCAGGAGAGCGTCCAGCCAAATGCTCGACCATCGAGAACGGTACGGAGAGCTGCAAAACCTCGCTCAACTCCCCGAACTTGAACTCCCCTTTGAAAACAAAGAAAGGACAGTCGTCGGCAGCAATCTGCAAAAAGCGGCACCCTGTTTCGTGGGCCAAAATTCTTGGGGCGTGATTCTTAGAAGCTCCAAACGAATCAATCCACTCCTTCAGAATCATGATGACTAGTTCGTCAAGCAGAGCAACCTCGATCTCTGTCGGGCTCCTCTCACCCTCGCCCGCCAACACGCCCTGCCCGCCAAGCAACCGGTTAGCAAGGGCAATGCTCGTCTTCGGCCGCACTTCCAGCACACCGGCTCCCTCAAGGCCTTCAAATTGAAAAACACTCAAATGGGTGGGCTGGGCCACCGCATCGCAAAAACTCCGGAAGGGAAGCGTTTCACAACGCACACTAGAAGCCTCGCATGTCAGTTCCACCCTGAGGAAAGTCGCGAGCCGCGCGGCGAGATTCTGCGCGTACTTCTGGTGATGCGAATTGTACTGATTGGCGTCGCACGGCGACAAAAAGCCTGGCTGCCGGAAGTTGTATTCCTGAACCAAACTGGCAGGCGCAACGCGACGCACCCCAGCGGATGAGTAAATCACCACATCGCCCGTGGCGGCGTTCTCTGCGACTTCAGACTGTGGCTCCTCCACTGAAACTGCGTCACTCATTGCACGATAAAATCAGTGAACAAAACTTCCTTCACCGCCGCTGTCTCCAGCGCTTTGTTGAAAGTAGCCGCGATCTCCGTCCGGATCACGTTCCGAGCGCTGACTGACTCGAGATCAGACTGAGAGCGCGCAGCAAAGATCCGAAGAGCGGCGTCTTTGAGCTTGCTCTTGTTCTCCTCCATCATGTCGCCGATGTGCTCGTCATCACTGACGACCGTGAAACTGCAACGAAGGTAGCGGGTGCCCATCGACCCGGTCAAATTTGAGACAACATTCGGGAAACTATATTCCCATCCGTCCTTGGACCTTGCGGACTTCTTCCCATCCTTTGCATCTTTCCCTGCTTTGTCGTCCTTACCATGGCCGCCTCCGGACTCCTCCTTCTTGGCGTCCTTGGCAGGCTCAGCGCCATGCGCCGCCCCAGCCCCATGCGCTCCCGCGGCGGCGGGAGCACCACCTGTGGCTGCTTGCTGGATCTGAGGCACAAGCACAAACTTAACCATCGCGAAGGAAATCGCAGGCATAGCCACCAAAACGATCGCAAGAGGGATCATCGGGTTGGATGCCTTTGGGGGAGGAGGAATCTCTCCTCCCTCAGCGGGAGGTGCGGGTGTCTCGTCTGCCATAACAGTTAAAAACGAATCAAGGGTTGTCGGAACCGAATCACGTTCCGAGATGTAACTTCAGTTGGGGTTCAGATATAAAGAAACCCTACTAGCGCTTCAAATTCACGACTTCTTCCATCATGGAGTCCGTGGTGGAAATGATGCGGGAACCCGCTTGGAACGCGCGCTGGGTAATGATCATGTTGGAGAATTCCTCCCCAAGATCCACGTTCGAAAGCTCCAAGCTCGCGCCGTTAATCACGCCGAGTCCCGCAGTGCCAGGAATCAAATTCTGAATGTTGCCTGATTCGAATTCACCGTTGAACCTGCCGGCGGTATCCAGTCCCGAGAACATATTCGAGCCTTCGCGGATTAGAGCACCTGGATCCTTGAAAGACTGGAGGAGGACAGACCCCCCATTGAAAGTTTGACCATTCGATAAAATCACGCTGATTTCGCCGCTCGTTCCGATGTTAAAGGACCTCAACTGTGGGACTTTGGAGCGGGCATTAGCCAGATTCAAACCACTTAATGTTGCGCCATTTGTATCGATGAATGTATAGTCCTTGTCTGCCCCTTCATCAAAGCTGATCCGCACATCGCCCACCAGCAAGGCGGGCTCGTACTTGTTGCCGAACGATAGACTCGCAAACGACTCATACTTTCCATTCTCGATATAACTCAAATTGCCCGCCGTTATAGTATTCCCTTCGGTGGCTGCATCTGACAAAGTTATCGTCGGAGTGAAGTTAAAAGAGGTATGCGCGGACGTCAAATCTTGATCAAATGTAACAACATTCCCCACGATTTTAGTGATGCGATACTCCTGATCATTCCCCGGACTAACGGGACCTAGACCATCAACCTTCATCCCTACAGATAACTTTGCAACATCGGTCGGGGATAGCGTGATGTAACCGAGTCCCTTTGTTCCCGTGACAGTAACTGGGTGTGGGTAAGTTTCCCCAGATTTTCCATTCACAGCAACCACTCTGGTTCCGACCGGAATCCCATCCGCCATCACCGGATCGCCAGGAGAAAACGAGTCAATATCGATTGCGTCAATCTCTGCAAATACACTACCTGATGTTGTTTTGATCGTGCCCTGGCTACTCTCAGTGGTTTTTGTTGTCACGGATGGAGACAACGAAAGCTTTATTCTGGGGTAAGGTGATGAAGCACTGTCAATTTCCTCAATCTTCGTACCATAGGGGATACCAGAGCCGGAGACGACCATTCCTTCTGCCAGCGCGTCAACCGAAGCTACCTCGACCCACGGATCGCCCTGAGTCAAGGAAACCGCGGATAGTTTTACATTGTCATTGACGGATTGCACATCCACCTCGCCGGTTACCGGATCATATTTGACCACCGTCGAGGCACCGTAAGCCCCTTGAACGCGATGCCCCTGCTGCGTAACCAAGAAGCCGTCCGCATCTAGCCGGAAATTCCCAGAGCGAGTCGCCATCGTCTTCCCCGAGAGCGGATCTTTGACGATGAAAAATCCGGCCCCCGCGATGGCCAAGTCACTATTATTCGCGGAAGTCTGGATAGTACCTTGAGAAAACACAGCCTGTACCGACTCAATCTGCACCCCGCCACCAATCTGGGTCGGCGGCACCTTGGCACCCGTGTTCGTGGTATTGGGGACCATCGGCTTAAGTAGATTCGAGAAGGTGTCCGAGTACTGAGCGCGCGACGCCTTGTACCCCACAGTGTTGACGTTCGAAATGTTGTTCGAAGTCACTTGGATTCCTTCCGCAAACGTCTTAAGGGCGCTTACACCAACGTTGAGACTGGCTGAGAGTGGCATATGAGAGGTGGAGGTTTAGCTGTGAATTTATTCGCTACTAACTACTTGGCGATGGTGCTTGAGATATCCTGAATCTGCGTCACTGCGGTGGTAGCATAATCCTTGCCACCGATCGTAATTTGCGGCACGCCGCCGACAAGTTTCACCCCAGATACGAGACCACTAATGAATTTTCCGTCCTGGTCCGTCAAACTGAGGGTCACCTGCCGCCCCAGATAAATCTGAGCGGAATTTAGGATCTGCGCTTTTGTGAAGTCCCCCATCGTCTGGCTAAGCTCCCGAGTTTGCTCCAAAGACGCGAATTGCGCCATAGTTCCCATGAACTGCGCGTCCTCCATCGGCTTGAGCGGATCCTGGTTCTGCAACTGGACAGTCAAAAGTCTCAGAAAATCATCCTGGTTCAGGGTCTGCCTGTTCGCCTTCATCGTCACGCCTTGAAGGGCCTGTTGAACCTCCAAAGGCAGATTAGAGACACTGTTTGATGCGGATGTCGCGGTCGTTGTGGGCATAGGTTTTAAGCGTAAAGTGTTGGGCTGGTGATGCTGGCTCTGGAATCAGTTTTTGAAACGGACGACTGGGACGCGGAACCGCGCGCAGTCGCGAGCGCTCTCTGGCCGGCTGACAAACTCGCCGCGTCGGCGGAATCCTCCATTTGTTGACGAAGCTCGCGGCCATTCTGGCCCGAATCTGAAGCGCTACCAAAGGAAGACCGGCCCTCAAAAACCGCGCTGGCAACCTTTAAATCTGCCTGCTCGCTGGAGAGGAACCCACTCCAGCGGGACTCCAAACTTCTCAAGAGCACGTTGGATTCCGACCGGAAGGATGCCTGAAGACCGGAGGCTCCCATTCTCAGCTCAACCCCGACTGACGAGCCGTCGTCCAAGCGGAGTTCCACAGAAATATGTGAGGGGTTTTCAGACACAACCTTCAAAATGGATTCCCGAACTGCGTCCCAAACTTCAGTCCTGTTGACTTGCACTGGGGCTTGAACCTTTGCCGAGGAAAGCTCAGTCGCTTGATTGAGCGTGACTCCCGATAAGAAGTTCCCCGCAACCAGGTCAGGAACCCCGGCGTCCGCACCATCCCGAGACTGGGAGCGCAAAAGGGAATCCAAATCCTGCTCCGGTGCTGACTCATTCATCCCACCCAAAAAGTCAGCACCTTGCGTGCCAGTTACATCCGCCTGCCCAAGCGCGGGAGTCGGTGCAAACCGCATGTCGCCCGGGCCTGTGTTGTTGCCGCGGTGATTCCCGGCATTTTGAGAACCGCCCGAATCAGCAAATCCAGCCTGTGCATCCTTCCGTCCTTCAGGCGTGGCGGCATCAACCGAGATTCTTCCGAGCCCCAACTCGGGTGACGCTGATTCTCCCTCGATGCCCTGCCGCAGGGAATCCGCTGACCTCGCGGAATTTGCGCTGAAATTGCTCTGCACAAGGCCCCCCAGCGACTCCTGCGTTCCAGCTGCCCCGCCTGGTGTCGCACCAGCCGCTACCCTGGGGTCCATTGTGGCTGGCTGCGCGCCGGAATTTAAACCGTCCGTTAATGCCTGCGCCTGCGCCACAGAGGGATCGAATGAGGGATCGAGTGCAGACTTGACCGCACCCGGGGTTGATCCAACGGAAGAAAGCGTTCCGACTGGCGCCTGCCCCCCTGAACCAAAATTCGTGACAGTTGGACTCGCAATCGGGCCTGTCAGCCCAGGCTGTGCTGGCTGTGACTTTACCGTGGAAATCACTTTTGCAACGATGGTTTGGCGGACTAATTTATCCCCAGTCGAAACTGGTGTCTCTGATGCTGCCGTTCCTGCCGCGCTCGGAATTGGGGACTTGGCTTCGGCTACCCCAGCAGCGGGGAATCCGCCTTGAGAAGCTTCGCTCTGCAACACCGCTCCGCCATCGCCCCCTCTCAGCACACCCTTCAACGTGGACAAAGAAACAGACTGGCGCACCTCAGCATGAACAGCCGCTTCCAACGAGGACGACGTCGCATAGTCCGAGTGGTCTTCCAATTCACCGCCTTGTGACAACCCCAACTCGCGAGGCGTCACAGGAGAAATCGAACTCACTGCCTCAGCGAGAATTGCCGCTGCAGCCATTGCTGCGGCATCAAGCGCCGCATCGGCGGGGTTGAGCGCTTGTTCTTTGGGAGGAAGATCAGACTCTGCGCGGACAGTCGGGAGAATCCCCGCCCCCGCCTCTTCTGAATCGCCTGCTGGCTTCGCTGTGGAATCATCCCCATGGTGAGCTTCATGAGAGCCGCCTTGGGCTCCAGTCGCTTCCGAGGGGGCGCGGGGTGCTTTTGCTGATCCTGAAGAGACTCCTAAACCGGAGGCTCGAGACTTTGAAAACTTGGAGTCTGCAGCCGAACTTTCCCTGAGGTAACTCGAGAAACCAGTCGAGTCAGCCGACGCAAGGTCAGACCTTGAAGGGGCGGCACTTGGGACAGGGAGGATCTCTGGCGCTGCTTGGACTGTTGACACGCTCACTGGACCACCTCCCTTTTCGCTGTTTTCATGATTCGAAGCTTGTTTGAGATGTTCGCAGCCTGTTCCGCTGGAGTCCTAGCCCGTTGGTTTTTATCAACCAAAGAAGCCATCGTGCCGAGCATCTTGGAAACAACCTCCGGCTTCATCTGCGCGAAAATTTTCACCACGGTGTCCTCCTCCAACTCTCGGAGAATCGGGACTGCAGAAATCGGGGGCATTGTCGCGTAAGTCATCGCGAGCTTTTTAATATTATCCTTCTCAAAATCCTGTACTTCGACAATCCGAACGTCGAGTTCCTGCCGCAGGCGGATCACCTCAGCCTTCAGTTTCTCGACCTCCTCCCGCTCCGCGCTGATCTGCGCCTGAAGCAGCGACAAATCCTTCATCTCATCCAGAAGCCCTTCCTTGCTCGCCTTCAACTCACTTACGAGCTCATCAACCGCCTCGGTTTTAAAATTCCATGGGGGCGGTGGAGGGAGCGCAGCAACCCGCTCCTCCTCGACCTTCTTTTCCTCAATCACCTTTTCTTCCTTGGTGACAACAGCAGTTTGCTTCGCCTTCTCAATCTCCGGCTGGAGCATCAAGAAAGTCGAAACGGCGTTCACCACGAACGCTACAACTGCTAAAAACCAAGGGGCGGCCAACATAAGAAATTAAATACTCTCTCCAAAACTGATCACGGCGGACTGATCATGGTGAAACTAACACACGATTGGCAACCCATCTTGACGAAATCAGGTCCTCAATTTCGCGCTCCTCCTGGCGGCGCATTTCAGCCTCGTGAAGTTTGGAGCGCTTTTCTTTGAGTTTTTCCAGCACCTGCCTCTTGCGGCGCGCATCGAGCCATAACTTCATCCTGACCTCCACCAACTGAACCGCACGCGCAAGCCGCTGGGTCATCGTATCGCAAAAAGATCGCTGCTGGCGGATCGCCTGAAGGAACATGATTTGGTCGTCCCGCTTGGAGGTGGCCTGCCTTTTTTCCGACAGCTCAGCCTGAAGCGTATCCAAATAAAGCATGGCCTGATCAAGCGCTTCGTTCGTGCGAGCCTTGAAAGCGAGCGCCTCGGCGTAGGAGTCCCGTGCAGCCTCTTCCTCTCGGAAACGAAGCGTCAAAACGGGCTCTAGTGTAAACCTGAAGGCTCTCATTACTTAAACTTGCTCAATAGCTGTATGGATCGCATCAAACGTTACAATTATAACTTAAATCAGCGGCGGAAATCAAACTCAGCCCGCTTCACCAAGACTGATCAGGATCGCAAGACAGACATGATTTTCTCCCAGGCCTTCACGCGGTCTGAGCGCTCCGTCATTGGCTGCTTCAGGAAGTCCATCAACGCCTCATTCCGGTCGATGGCCTGGTCCAACTTTGGATTCGATCCCCGCGTATAGGCCCCGATGGTGATCAGGTCCTCATTGCGTCTATAGAGCGCCAGCAAGTCTCGGGCCTCCGCAGCCAGAAGATATTCCTGCTCACTACAAAGATCTCTATTTAATCGACTTATACTTTCCAAAATATCGATGGCCGGAAAGTGATTCGCCGTCGCGAGAGCGCGCGTCAGCACAATGTGCCCGTCCAGAATTCCGCGCACAGAATCCGCGATCGGCTCGTTCATGTCATCGCCCTCCACCAGCACGGTGTAGAATGCGGTGATTGACCCGGACTGCCCCGCACCAGTGCGCTCTAACAGCTTGGGAAGCAGGGCGAAAACGGATGGGGTGTACCCGCGGCTGCTCGGAGGTTCACCCACGGCGAGGCCCACCTCGCGCTGCGCCATGGCGAACCGGGTGACCGAATCCATCATGAACATCACCCGATGGCCTTGATCCCGGAAAAACTCGGCGATCGCCGTCGCAGTAAAGGCGGCCCTCAGGCGCACGAGCGCAGGCTGATCGGAGGTTGAAACCACGATCACAGAGCGCTGAAGTCCCTCCTCACCAAGGTCTTTCTCTAGAAACTCACGCAACTCACGCCCACGCTCCCCAACCAACGCAATCACATTGATCTCACTCCCGGCCCCGCGGGCCATCATCCCGAGCATCGTTGACTTGCCAACGCCGCTCCCCGAGAAAATCCCCATCCGCTGACCCTCACCGACCGGCGTGAACACATCCAGCGCCTTGACTCCCGTTGAAAATGTTTGCGTAATTCTCTGGCGAGTAAGCGGATGCGGAGGCGCAGCTTTCAGGGGAGAGATTGGCAGCGGAGGCAGCGGCCCCTTGCCGTCAATCGGACGGGCCAACCCATCCAATACCCTCCCCCGCAATTCGTACCCGACGGGGACACCTGCCGCAAAGTTCGAGGCGGTCACTTCGGACCCCACACGTATTTGATGCATCTCGCCGAGCGGCATTAGAAGCAATCGATGTTCACGAAAACCCACCACCTCCGCGTAAACCGGTTGCTCAGATCCCGCTGCGATCTGGCACACATCGCCAATCGCGAGGTTCGGTCCATCGGATTCGACGACAAGTCCCGTAACTTGAACTACATGCCCAATGCTTTGAGCAAGCCGTCCAGCCCTCAAGCGCTCCTGCAATCTGTCTGCCGACCAAAGTTGTGCACTCATAAGGCCCTCCGCACCCTAGGTTAACAACCCTTCCACGGCCTTGATCTTGGTGGCGAGACGCCCATCCAATGTCCCGAACTTAGTTTTGACCATGCAGTCGCCTTGGTGCAGGTCTTCATTTACCTCAAATCGCAGACTGGGAAATTTTTGCCGCAATTGATTCTGGAACTGCTCCACACGCTCGAGGTCAACCCGGCAAAGTTGCACCTCTACATTCTCCGCCCCCGGCACAACCTCCTCCAGCAGATCATTCACAACCCCTTTAATTGCAGCTGCATCCCACTGCACACCGCTCACCATTCGCCCGACTGCCTCCTTCACGAGAACCGGCAGAATACAGCGTATCTCCTCAAGCGCATCGGCATGCTGGCGCACCATGTCTTTCAGCACCTTCTCCACCACACCAGACACATCCTCCTTCAACTTCGAGATCTCAGCGTCGTACGCGAGAGTCACTGCGTCCGCAGCTTCCCGCCTCGCTTCCTCACGAGCTTGGGTAATGTCCTCGACGCTGAATCGGGGCAAGGAGCCTTGACCGGCCAGATGGACCAGTTTTAGGGGCTCAGAAAAAGCTAGGGATGCCTTCGGCAGCTCCATTCGGTTACTCTTCCGAGTCGGTTGTAATCTCCTCAGCCTCCTCGAGTTTACGAACGACTTCGATCACCTTCTCCTGAGCCTGCTCCATGTCTTTGGCGCGGAGCGGAGGAAGCATTTCAACCTCATCACGCACACCGGCGGCCTGACGTTTGGACATCGTCTTGAAAATTGCGGCACTCGTCTCGGGCTTCGCACCCTTCATCGCTTTCGCAAGGTCTGAAGTCTCCACCTCCTTCAAGACCTTCTGAAGATCGCTCGGAGCCAAACGCACCAAGTCGTCGAACCCGAACACCTTCTTGCGAATGGCGTTTCCAAGCGAGGCGTTCCGCTTGTCCATCGCACTGAGAAGTTCCTTGCGGGTCGCCTTGTCCAAAGAATTCAGAATATCCGCGCAAACATCCACTCCACCCGCCTTCTGGACACCTTGCTGAGCCTTCCGGTCAAAATGCTTCTGAATGTTTCTAGAGACTTTTTTGATCCAATCCCTCGAGGTCGGCTCCATGACCCCCAACCGTTCAATCACCTCCTCGCGCTGCTCGGGCGACATCAACCGGATCACCTCGCTCGACTTGGAGGGCTCCATGAAAGAAAGGATGAAGGCAATCGTCTGCATCTGCTCCGCCCTAAGAAGATTGAAGATCTGCCGACCATCCATCTCCGAAATACCCTCGCTCAACTCCGCGGAAGACGTGGGAGCCACCCTCAGGATGAGCTTTTGCGCTGCAAAATCACCCTTGGCTCGCTCCAAGGATTCGTGAGCGACCGACACACCCCCCAGCGCCGCCTGCATTGACTGGGAAACGACATTGGCAAATTCCTCGAGGATCGAATCCCGCATTTCAGGATCGACGTATGGGATGGACACCATTTCACGGGCGACAGCCTCAAGCTGCGAGCCGTCGAACTGTCTCAGCAACTCCCCGGCAGACTCGGGTCCGAGCAAAACCAGCAGGGCGGCGAGCCTCTGGGTACGGTTCAGATTGGCGTAATTTGCAGTCATGGATGCTGATACTGAAATCGTGGAATCCCGTTTTCGAAGGTTTGGTTTTCTCTTTGGTGGTCTCTTTGGTGTTCTCTAAAGGCGCCTATTCCTATTTGGCCCCTTGAGCCTAGGAGTCGGCCCCTTTATTTTCCTCATCCACCCAGTTTCGCAGGGCCACGCCAACATTTTGCGGCTTGCGGCGGATCATCTCATTAATCAATTCCACCGTAACACCAGAGGCATTTTTGGCCCCAGCCCCTGGGGATGTGACCGCGCCTCCTACTGCCCCACCCGCCGTGGACCTTGGCTCACTTTGCACAAGCTCATCGCCGCCGGAGTAGAGGGCCTCCATCGGGATCTCATCAGGCTTAGTGCGGCGCAACATCCGGACGAACGCCCCAAAAAGCAACAACGCCACCAGAACCGCTCCCGCATCCTTGAGCACGTCGGCGTGCTTTGTGAGAGTTTCAACGATCCCAGAGGCCTCCGGAGCGATTGGAGTGAAATCCATTTCTTCAATTGACACGATTTTCTTTAACTCTGCGTCGGTCCCCTTGACCCCTAATGCATTCGCAACCATGGAGCGCAGCATGTTCTTTCGCGCATCGCTCTTTTCAGGCGTTGATCCAGGTTCCGGCGCGACCACGACCGCCGCCGTCAACCGCGAAACACTCCCAGGGGCCTTCACGGAGTTCAGCACCGTTTTGTTGATCTCGAAACTGGTTGTTTTGTTCTTTTTCTCGGTGTTGCTCGTTTTTTGATTCGGCTTCCCAGCGTCCGCACCACCCGCCAGGTTTGCGGTAGACCCCACGGGTTGCGCCCCAGCCTCGTTCTCGTTTGTAGTGGTGGTGTCGTCCGTAGTTGTCTCGGTTTTCACCACCTGACCTTCCGGATCAAATTTCTCTTCGGTCCGAGTCGTCGCTTCTGAATCGAGCTCCGCAGACACGCGAACCACCGCCTTCTGGGGGCCCAGCACCTTCGCGAGCATGGTTTCGACTTTGTTTGCAAAGTAATCCTCGACACTCCGGCGCAACCGCATCTGAGCAGACGCGGCCCCCAAGGAAGGGTCGTCCTTCAGTCCCTCCGTCAGCACCTGCCCCCGGTTGTCCACCACCGCAACATCCTCGGTCTTCAACCCTTCAACCGAATTCGCCACAAGAAAACGAATTGAGTTCACCTGCTCCTGATTGATGGACCCCTCCACAAACACCGAGGCCGTCGGCTTGGATCGTGTGTCAGTAAACAGCAGTCTGTTCTCGGGCATCACCACCAGCACCCGCGCACTGCGGACACCCTGCAACTGGGAAATCGTTCTCGATAACTCACCTTGCAGCGCCCGGCTGTAATTGGTGCGTTGTATGAAATCCGACACCCCGAAATTTGCGCGGTCGAAAATCTCAAACCCGACCCCTTCGCCAGACGGAATGCCCTTGGAGGCGAGCGCAAGCCTGATCTTGTGCACCTGATCCGCAGGCACATAGACCGCTGTTCCGTTGGCGCCCAACTCGTGCCTGACACCGAGTTCCTGAACGGAAGAAACCACCGAAGCAATCTCCTTGGTACTCAACCTCCCGTAAAGCAACTGCATTTGAGGGCGTTGCGACCAAGCGACCAGTCCCACCATGCCCGCGAGAACCGCTGCCCCGGCCACCGCCACGGTCACACGTTGGTTCAACCCCAACTGCGACCAAAGCTGTCTCAACTGTTGAAAGAGCGAATTCATTCTCTAGGCAAATCTAAGCAAATCTAGGCGCGGCTTCAGTGTTCAGCTTCCGGCTTCTGGCATTTGATGATCGGCGATGAAGCCACAATGAAACAGGAAATAGATATCCCCGCGGAGAGCGCAATGAAGCCGCATCCGCTGGAACTGACAAACCCGCTTTGTACGTGTACGAACACTTTAGCTGCCGATCGTTTGGAAAGTTACACAATTAAATACTGGGCTTTGACTATACTTGCTCGATCAAAAATGCATAGCAAAAGCCACGAGAATCCATGTTTAGAAAGCGCATCAGACCTGCATCCGGATGATCTCCTGATAGGACTCCACTAGTTTGTTCCTCACCTCGATCATCAGCGAGAACGCAATGCCAGCCTCAGAGGCAGCAATTGTGGCTTGGTGAAGATTGTTCGTCTCCCCCGCGAGCACCTTCTGACGCTCCATCTCAGCGACCCGCATTTTCCCCTCAACCTCCCCGACAGCCTTGTCAAGAAACGAGGTAAATTCCGCCCGTAACACTCCACCCGCGCCGGGCGCACCGTCAACACCCCCGAGCCCGGAAGCCTTGAGTGAAGGGATTTTTCCAGTGAGTTCATCAAGAGCGGGAAGCTCGGGAGTCTTCATCATTTTTGCATCCGGTATGGCACCAATTCTCATAGTTCTAAGCTTTTGCAGACTGATAAATAGCTGTCTAAACTCATGTTAGACGTTGACTTTGTTTCGCTGGGAACTTTTCTAACGCCCAATCGCCAGCGCTTTTGTCGCCATCATTCTGGCATTTTTTGCCACCGACAGGTTCGCCTCGTAAGCCCTTGACGCTGACATCATATCCACCATTTCAATGGCGAGCTTCACGTTAGGCATTTGAACCATTCCCTGCGCATTTGCGTGCGGGTGCCCTGGATTATACACCAGATCCCCCTGAGTCATCTCGTCCGGCTTGATCCCGGAAACCCTGACCCCTTTCTCGCCATTGCCGGCGCCCGTCATCACCGTTTCGAAACTGACGACCTTCCGCTTGTACGCGTTGCCGTCGGTGTCCTTCGTCGTGTGGGCGTTCGCAAGGTTTTGGGCCACAATATCCATGCGCACTTGCTCCGCATTGAGCGCGCCGGCTGTCGCCTGAATTCCTGAGATAAAGTTCATAGAAGCTCGAGATCGTTTGGTTTTGAGTGGCGGTGAGGTGAGAAAAAATCAAACAAGGAAGGAATCGGCAGACCCTAAACTCTGACACACGCCTAAAATGCAATAGTTTAGGACTTCCAAAAACACATTAAATGGGACACACCATGAGGGAAACAGCGACGAGAAACTACCCCCCGGTTCTGCCGGTGATGGCCATTCGCAACGTCCGCATCGAGAAACTGACAAACTCCCCCAAGGCCTCGTATTCGGCGGAGTTCTTGCTCATCGCCATCAATTCATCCTGAAGAACCACATTGTTCCCATCTTTCCTCTGCGCAGGAGATTCCAAATCGGTCACCACTTTTGGCAGCCCGGCTCTTAAGGGAGACCCAGCATTCAAGGCGTTCGCAAAGACGGCGGAGAAACCTTTTTCAACCTCAATCCTCTTGTAGCCGGGCGTCTCAATGTTTGCCAGGTTTGAAGCGATGGCCTGCTGCCTCTGGATCGCAACGTCCAAAAGCATTTTTGATCCATCATAGCTTGGACTGGAAAGCAGTTTCTCGATCATGTCAGTGTGTTTGTAAATCTCTGGAGGGGCCTCTGTTCAAAAATACTCGAGTGTTCCCGCCAACTTATAGTTCAACAAAATCTATCTATCCGCAAGCAAACACACACTCGACGGCTGCGATGGGGCTCAGGTCATAATCTAAACAATAAGTTACTGAGCAGCAGCAAAATTTCAGGCGGCGGAGGCACCCGACAACTGCACGATAAACCCGGCGGCCTTGGAAATTCCATCCGCGTCCGATGCGGCTGCGGGCGGCACCGCCACAAACCGGGCCGCGACAGCACTCCCCCCGTTTCCAATTTGCGACAGTTCAGCGATGGAGGCCACCGTCCTCACGACACCTTCACGGGACGCTTGGGATAACGCAACCTCCACCGGCCCGCGGAGGGTGCACAGTGCCGCCGATCCGTCCTCCCTCACCTCCACCCCCGTGACAGACCCAGCCGGCAGGCTGGCAATCGCAGCCTGCACTTCCGGGAGCCCCAAAATGGCCGACCTTTGCAGATCCAGCCCAGGGGCTGCGTTGGAAGGCCGCGCAGTAGGCGGCAGCGCCACGCCAGACCCAGCTGCCTTGTACAGCGCATGATCAAACCCCTTCGCAGGAGCAGGCTGGACGGTGGAAGATGAAGCGGGCGGCCTCAGGGCGCTGCCGACTCCTGAGATTAGAAGATCGGCAACCGAGGCCACTCCGGAAAGAACAAGCGGTGACATGCCATCACAAGAAGCAACCGTCATGCCAACTCGGCCACTGAAACCCACCAGACGCCCTCACTGGCAGACAAATTCAACTGCAAGCTCAAGCATAAACCAACAGCTGGTCCGTCACCAAGTGCTGCGCCGAGTGACTCTGAAGCTTGGAGATCGAGGGCGTTGAAAACTCGTGCCCCTCCGGCACAAGAAGAATGCCCGCGATGCTCGTGATTCCCCTGGCCAACCGCATGCCTGGTTGCAGCTCGCCCATCAGAACCTCCCTCACATTCGGCGGGAGGTTCGACAGACGCATTGATCGAATAAACAACCTTACAACCTCAGGATCAAACGCCGCCCCGCTTTCCCGCAAGAGATATTCCACCGCCGCATCGTTGGACAGACCTGAGTGCACAAAACCCACTGCCACCGCCAGACAGCGCGCCGTCCACGGAATGCTTTCGGCGGCCAGCCGGTCAGGATATCCCGCGCCATCAAACCGTTCGTGATGCGCCCGCACGGTGATCCCCACCTCGTGATCCGAGTCCACAAAAGCCGCCACCACCTGCCCAATCACCGGGTGGTACGCGATGATTCCCATCTCGCGGTCGCTGCACCCTGCGGAACCCGACAAAGATCTCCGCAACAAATCTCTACCCAGCGCGATCAATCCGACGTCATAGATCCACGCGCTGGTCATCAGAACGCGCCGCTGTGCGTCATTGAAATACTCAGTTCCGGCTATCACTCGACAAGCCTCCACAACCCCCTGGGTCTGCCTGCCGAGCAGGGGCGAGAAAGTGCTCAACAAACGAAAGCATAAGCCGATTGATCGCTCGTCGGTCCGTGGATGCCGAGCCGCCTCCTTGGAATCAGGGGCCTGCTTGACGATCAAGGCATTCAGCTGATCAAGCAAGCAGGCGTTCATGGACGCCAACTCATCATTGGAGCGCGAAAGTTCCGCCAGCTTCTTGTCCCAGAGTTGCGCATCAACACTCCGGCGGACGGCCGCCCCAACTATCTCAAGCAAGGCGGCTCGGCCCCAGGGCTTTGGAATGAAAGCCTCCACCCCCCCGGAGTTGATGGCGCTCAAAAGCACGTCGGCTGAGTTTACTCCCGAAACCAAAATCCGAGAGCAGAGCGGCTGCACCTCCCGCAGCTTCTCAAGCAACCGTACGCCAGTAATTTCAGGCATGTTCTGGTCCACAAGAACCGCTTCAAACTGTTGCTCATCAAAGAATTCCAACGCACGGCGCGGGTTTGAAGCTTGCGTGACAACAAAGCCGCCGCACTTCAACTCCTCCGAAAGCACAAGCAGCAGGTCGGGATCATCGTCCACGAGAAGCACACGCCCACTGAATTCACTTTCATCTTTTTCCATGGCTCAACCCTCCATAAAAAAATCGCCCCGAGCGTCTTCCGGCGAGTAAGCGCCCCTCAGGGAATGTAAATTCCTCTCGATCACACCAGACTCGCGAAGCTCAGAACGGAGCGAATCGAGAACTAGTTTGAACTGGAGCAGATTACGTTTTTCGGCCTCAGCCAATGCCTCAAGCCTCTGCCGCAAATCCCTGTTCGAGCGGTCAATTCCCAGTC
>JACCEB010741962.1_pt1 | contig 26679 bp, 22 predicted proteins | sample 7454761 | NCBI WGS metagenome assembly JACCEB01 (sample SAMN15323454, study PRJNA562643) | freshwater metagenome | isolation source: river surface water | place: USA:Blue River Watershed | collected 2017-08-18
GTTAAAAATTTAGTACGCGCGCGCCCACGCGACCCCCTTCATCATCTCTGATGATCTTGAAAATAAAATTTTTTTTTAATTAATAAAAAAATTTACTTATTGATTGAAGTTTAATCATCATCAAAACTACTATTAATATCATCATCAAAACTAGAATTTAATTCATTATTATAATCAGAACTATTTATAAATTGAGAATCATCATCTTTATCAGTATCTACATAAATACTGTCATTAAAACAGATTATATTGTTATTAGAAGTTTTAATATAATCAATAAAATTAATAAATAATGACATAATTAATATTATCATAATTGTATAGATTGTAATATATGTAATTTTAATATTATTACAAAATGGACATTCAATAAGTGTAACAAAATTATCTTGATAATTATTCATAAATATAATTTATTATTAATACTAATTAAACTTATTATTAATAATTATTAAATTCAATTTTTAAAATAAACAAAAATTAACAATTTTCATAATAATAAGCATTATAATCAACGTATTCATCATAATACCTATAATGTTGATTATAATAAGTATCTTGAATGTATTGACTGATATAATTATAACTAGATTCTAAATAAGATTTTGGTATAATATCCGTTTCTTCAATAATTGGGTTCATAATATCAACTTTATTTTTTTTAGCCATTCTAAGTTCGATAAAACATTTATCACAGTATAACTTCCTATTACGAGAAGTAATTGGTTTAATTTTGCATTGAATACAAATTTTCTTATAAGTATTATAAGTAGACATATTTGATATCTATTAGATAATTAATAATATTTAATAATTAATATAATAATATTATTAAAAATTCAATTTTTTTTATTAAATATATATATTATATAATTGATGGCATCATATAATGATAATCAAAAGAAAATATATAATAGATATATTAATTTACGTAAACATTTAAATATATTAGAAGAAAAATCAAAAGATATAACATTTTTTAATAAATTATGTAGTAATTCTTCATTAGAAATAACTAAATATTTAATGGGATTAGGTATTACTGATAATACTATTATAGAATCTATGATATATGCATCATCGCAGTGCGATTTAACTACAATGAATGTTTCAAGTGAAGAAACAAGTGATTTAAATAATGGTAATCTATTTATGTCATTTTTACATAATTTTTTTATTTCATATTATGCACCATGTTATGACTTATTTAATAAACTTATGTTAATAATAGTAACTATTGAACAAATGAAAAAAAATAAATCAGATATAGTTTGGAGTAAAATAAATAAAAATATTTTTATTAACAAAATAAATATAATAGATGAATTAATAACTGCATTATCACCAAATAAAAATCTTATTGATTTTTTTGATTTAAATAATTTAAAAACTATATTATCAACAATTGATATAAATTGTAATACTAACGAATGTGTATTTAAAAATAATAATGATTCTACGTTAGATTCAAAGATACAAAGAATAATGAATAATAATATTGCAAATAATATGCCAATTTCATGTATAAATTTTTTAATAAAAGATTTTGATACAAATTTTATAACTAAAGAAGAAAATAAACCAGAAAATAAACAAGAAAATAAACCAGAAGAAACTAAATCTGAAGAAATTACTGAAAAAAATGAAAAATTATTTTTAATTATTAGTGTTGGTGTTATTGCAGCAATTATTATTATTACAGTAATAATATTAATGATAAGACGTAGTAATTTTTATAATTCTATGTATCCTTATGGTATGGGAAGTATGGGTTATGGAGGTATGGGAAGTATGGGTTATGGAGGTATGGGTTATTAATAATTATAAATTTATTATTTAATTAATATATTAAATAATAATATATGAGTGTTTATCAACATCAAGATAGAATATATAATAATATTATTGAATTAGAAAAAATAGATAAAATAATAGATAAATTAAAGACTTCTGAATATTATTCTTCAGTATGTAATAAAAATACAAGAACAGTGGATGATTATTTAAAAAGTATTGGAATAAATAATAATAAATTAAGAGAATATTTTACAAATTCTGCATTAAAATGTGATTTTAGAGGATATGATATTGAATATGTAGATTTGAATAAATTAATATTAGAGTATCATATAAATTTATATGAACAATTATATGAACCATATTATAAATTAATTAGTGATATCAAAGATAGTATTAATATATTATTAAAATTACATGAAAATATGCAACCAAATAAAGAAGAAATAAATTTAATACAAAAAAGTAAATATCCAAATTTAGAAAAAAGAATATATAATGTAGAACAATTAAAATTAAATCTTACACCGCATATTAAATTACTAAGATATTTTGATATAGAAAACTTACTAAGAAATATATCAATAAAAGTAATATGTTATATTGAAGCATGTAGTATAACTAAAGAAGAACAAACAGAATATCAAATAAATAATATGATAAATTATTTAAAAAATCATGTAATATATACAAAAAGCGTAGAAGATAATTGTAAAGTAATATTACAAGATTATAAAGATATTAAAAAAATGGAATTCATAAAACAAGAAATGTTAGAAAAAGAAAAAGAACAAGATAATACCTATAAATTAATAGAAATGGAAGAACAAATAGATATGTTAAGAAAATTAGAATTTCAAAAAGATTTATCAAATAAATTAGATAAACAAGAAAAAAGAAATAATATGATATTTATTATAATAAGTTCAACTTTTTTAATAATAATATTTATATTACTAATAATATTTTTATTTAAAAATTTTTATTAAATTTATAATATATTAACTTATCATTATAATTAGTAAAACCACCTTTTAATTCTTTATTAATATCACTATTATTAATAGTAGGAGTAAAATTACTATAATCAAAAGTGAGTTCTTCACCTTCTTTTATATCACGTAATGTTATGTAACTATAATAATTACTTAATTCTGGTATATCAACAGGAATAATATTAGGATTTTTTGAATGATTCATATAATAACTAATATTAATATAATTAGGGCCTTCATATAATATACCATATACACCAGAACCAGTAGAATCAAAAAAATCTCCAAGTATTTTTATAACATTTTTATTTATATTTTGTAATTCATCTTTATTTAGAAATATAATTTTTTCATTTGTATAGTTAGATAAATTTTTAAACGGATTTGTATTTTTTGGTATATCTTTAATAGCAATAACACCAACTCCATGTGTTTTAGATACTCCAATTCTACAATATATATCTTCTTCTAAATGTTTTAATAATCTTTCTTTATCCAAATCTTGATTCATAATATATAATATATTTTGAAAGATTTATTTGATTTAATAAATTTAAATAAATAAAATATTATAAATAAATTTTAACTAGAACAAACATCACACCCCTCGGCTTTTTTACCAGGAGTCCATTTACACATTTTAGTTGGTTCTGGTTGTTGTTCAGATTCTTTTACTTGATTATTAGATTTAGTAAATCCAATAATTTCTTCAAGTGTAGTATAATTCTTCAATCTCTTGATATCTTCAATATCAATTCCAAATTGAATTGGATTAACTGCTGGATTAGAATGTAAATAATACATACCAGTTTTTAATCCATTCTTCCATCCATATAAATGAGCTGATGCAAGAATTTTAAAGTCTGGTTTGTTTAGAAACAAATTCAAACTTTGCGATTGGTCTACAAATGGTGCACGTGTAGCAGAATGATCAATAATAGTTTTAAGTGGAATCTCAAATGCTGTTCTATATATATCTTTAATATTTTGTGGAATACCATTAATATCTTGAATAGAACCATCATTAATAATAATTAGTTTTCTCATATCATCATTCCACATATTAAGTTCTTTTAAATCTTTAATTAAATGTTCATTAATAACAATAAATTCACCAGCCAATGTAGTTCTAACAAATAGCATTTTACGATATGGTTCAAACGCTTCATAATTACCCATAATTTGTGAAGTTGATGCAGTTGGCATAAGTGCTGTCATTAAACTATTACGGGTTCCATATAATTTAATTTCTTCAATTAAAGTATCCCAATCTAATTTACTAGATAATTCACTTCGGGAAACTCCCCACATATGCCACTGTAATTCACCTTGTGAAAATGGTGAATTTTTAAACGATTCATATGCTCCATATACTTTAGCTAATTCTTTACTTTCATCTAAACAAGCATAATATAAATGTTCATAAATATCATGAATTAATTTAATAGCTTCAGGCGACCCCCAACTCATCTTCATTAGATTTAATACATCAGCTTCGCCTTGTGAACCAATACCAATAGGACGATGTTTCATATTGGATATATGTGTTTTATCAGTTGGATAAAAGTTCAAATCAATAACTTTATTTAAATTTCTAACACTAATTCTTCCTACTTCCATTAATTTTTCAAAATCAAAATATTTCTCACCATTTTCACCGGTTTTAACATAGCTGGGTAGGCAAATACTAACTAGATTACAAACTGCGGTTTCTTTGTCATCAGAATATTCCATAACCTCTGCACATAAATTAGAAGAACGAATAGTTCCCAAATTCTTTTGATTAGATTTACGGTTTACATGGTCTTTATAACACATATAAGGGAAACCGGTTTCACATTGTGAAATCATAATTTCTTTAAATAATTCACGAGCTTTAATCTTACCAACAACTTTACCTTCTCGTTCATATTTTTCATATAATTTTTTGTATTCTTCACCATATACCATATTTAATTTTGGCCCTTCGTCTGGACAGATAAAAGACCATGTCATATCTTTTTCAACACGTTCCATGAATAAGTCAGATATCCAAAGAGCTAAAAATAAATCACGACATCTTTTATCTTCTAAACCTGTGTTTTTACGTAACTCAATAAATTCAATCATATCTGGATGATGAGGTTCTAAATATACTGCGACTGATGCCTTTCTCTTTCCACCTTGATTAACATATAAACTCAGAGTATTTAAAACACGACATAATGGAACAATACCATCACATATCCCATTTGTTCCACGAATAATTGAACCTTCGCTGCGAATACCACTAATATGAACTCCAATACCACCAGCCCACTTACTAATCATCATAATATCTTTCATAGTATCAGTAATATTATCCATAGAATCTTCCATAGCAAGTAAATAGCATGAAGATAATTGTGGATTACGAGAACCAGCATTAAATAGTGTTGGAGTAGCATGTGTAAAGAATTTATTCATCATAAAATCATACGATTCTTTTACTGAGTGTAAATCATTCTGATGAATGAACAAAGCAACACGTAAATACATATGTGAAGGTCGTTCAACTATAACATCATCACTTAATACTTTACGCCATTTACGAGTAAATTTACGAACTTTCATAAGATAAGAACGTTCAAGAGTTCGAATACCAAAATAATCAAAGTGATAATCACGTTCATAGTTAATCATTTTCTCAAGTTTATCATGATGTTTCTGAACTAGGGAATAATAAGTATCAGATAACATAGGAAATTTATCTCCTTTTGCATCATGATTATTATATAATATTTCAGTTACTTTTTTGAAAGAATTTGGAGTAGCTTTATGTAGACGCTCTACAAGGATATTAGACGCAATATTATTATATTCAGGGTCAAAACTAGTATGAATAACACATTGGTCTGCTGCGAAGTTATAAAAAGTATTTAAGTTAACTGTTTTTGGTGAACCAAGAATAATTTTATCTACTAACATTTTAACATCAATATTAGTATAATTAAATTTACTAATAAAACGATTTAAAAATTCAGTTACAAAAGTATAAGTTATATCAACTTTAGTTTCTACTAATTCATTGTATAGTTCCATTTTAGATTCTAAGCTATCCATTAACATTCTATATGAGTATAATAATATATCAATTTTTATTTTTACTAATTACTCATAATTAGTAAAAATAATATATTTTAATATAAAAATTGATTTTAATTCTCTATATAAAACAATAATATTTAACTATATTTATAAACAAAATGACTACAATGGATAACCAAAATACTGAAATTAATTCACAAATTGATGCACTAGTTGATGAATCAAACTCACGTTTAACTATTTTACCAATCAATCCAAAATATGAGATTTTTTGGAATTTATACAAGAAACAACTAGAAAGTTTTTGGCAAGCTAGTGAAGTTGACTTTTCTAATGATTTTAAAGATTATATGACATTATCAAGTGAAGAAAAAGAGTTTGTAAAAATGATTTTAGCATTCTTTGCAGCAAGTGATGGTATTGTTAATTTTAATATTCAAAAACGTTTTATGAATGAAATTAAGATACAAGAAGTATTAGTTATGCTTGGATTTCAATATATGATGGAAAATGTTCATGGAGAAGTATATTCTAATATGTTAAATAACATTATTACTAATGAAACAGAACGTAAATATCTATTTAATGCAATTGAAAATATTGAATCAATCAAAGGAATGAAAGATTGGGCATTTAAATGGATTGAATCTAAAAGTTCATTGGCTTATTTAATTTTTGCAGCTGGAATCATTGAAGGTTTATTCTTCAGTGGAGCATTTGCAAGTATATTTTGGCTAAAAATGATGCGTGGTAAGAATCGTCTATTTATGGAAGGATTAGTAAAATCAAATAAATTAATCTCTCGTGATGAAGGTATGCATACTAACTCTGATGCTGCGATGTATAAATTTGTTACACCAATTTCAAATACTGATGCATATCAAATGATTGAAGAAGCAATTTCACTAGTTGATAAATTTCACCGTGACGGAATTAAAGTTGATATGATTGGTATGAATATTCGCATGATGGATGAATATATTAGATATGTTGCTGACCGTTTACTGGTTCTTTTTGGTTATGAAAAGAAATATCAAGCCATGAATCCTTTTCCATTTATGGAACTTATTGGATTAGATACAAAAGGTAATTTCTTTGAGACTCGTCCAACTGAATATCAAACAGCACATAATGATACTAATAATAATTGGAATTTTGAATTAGAAGACTGGTTTTTGAAAGCGACTAAATAGTCGCTTACAAAAATCATATTTATTTAATTTTTGTAAAAAATTAAATAAATCTGGTTTGCGAAGCCAAAAAATTTATAACTTTTAGATCTAGCCAAATCATATTTATTTAATTTTTTACAAAAAAATAAATAAATCTGGTTTTCGAAACCATAAATCTGGTTTTTGAAAGCGACTAAAAAATCTGGTTTTCGAAACTAAATATCATATTTAATATCAATTTTCTTGTGTTCGGCTTCACTAATAAATAATTTTTTTAAATACATATAATCAGGAGATTCTTCAAATTTAAGTTTCTTGCAATAATCTAAATATTCAACAAAACATAATGGTAAATTTTCACATAATTTTTCAGTAGATACAGATAATTTCTTTTCACCAATTTTTTCTATTTGAGTTTTATTTTTATCAGCTTTTAAACCTTGCCATGGTAATCGACCTTTAGCTAAATAAACTAATACATAACCAATAGATTCTAAATCATCACGTCTAGAAGGTTCAATACCCCAATGTATATTTAAACTAGCATAACGAGCAGTTCCTATTAAACTACGATCAAATTTAATTTCTATATGTTCTCCATTTTGTATATAATTTTTACTTAATCCAAAATCCATTAAATAAAGTGTATTTAAACTTTTACCAGTATTAAATAAAAAGTTATTAGGTTTAATATCTCTATGTATAAAACCTTTTATATGTAATCTTTCAATAACAGTTAACATATCAATAGCCAATTTAAATAAAGTAGAATAAGTAAATTCTCTTTCATTGTCATCAAATACATTTTCTAAACTTTTACCTAATAATTCCATAACTAAAATGTTATATTCAGTCGTTTCAATATAGTTATAAACTTGTGGGATACCTACAATGGCCTTTTTATTTAGAACTTTTTTATATATATTATATTCTGCTTTTAATCTATTTTTTTGTTTTTTTTCTTCTATTTTAGCAGCATATTTCATACCTGATTTATCTTCTGTTAAGTATACTTCACCAAAAGAACCGGAACCGATTTTTTTAATTAATTTATAATTATCACCTAACATTATATTATTCATCTAATATTATTACAATTCATTTTTCTAAATGAATTAGAACTCAAATAAAATTATATTTTACTAATTTATATAATGACTGATTTTTTCTCAGGTTCAAAACCAGATTTAATAAGTATGAAATCTATGAATGATTTAGTAGATATAGTAGTTGAAGGAGGTAATGCTTCTGGTATAGTAAAACAAGGTTCTGATAATATTAACAATTTAGAACAATTTATTAAAAATAGTTCAAAACCATCACCATTTGATTTAAAATCAATTTATCAAAACTATATTAAACCAAATTTATTACCAATAATTATTATAATAGTATTTATTGCATTTTTTCTATTTAGATATTATTCAGTAAAAGAAGAAAAGTTTAATCCAGGAGAACCAGTAGATACACAAGTAAATAGAAATAGTTATGTTGATGTTAATTTACCAGTATTATATGATGTTGAACAAATAAATAAATTATCAGAAGAAGAATTAATTAATAAAATGAAGAAAAAATCAAAACCATTTGAAAAATCACCACCACATATAAATTCATGTGAAATAAATGGTGATTCAGGAGATGAAAGAGAAGAAGTAATTTATGGTTCAAATTCATGGTTAAACCAACAAGATGGATATCCAAATGCATTCTTTGGTAATGACTATGTATCTACTACAGGCGATGCCATTAATTTTTCTAGTGAAAAGAATAAAAAATCTTTAGATTTAGCAGCAAATATGATATTTAATTAAATTAAACAGGAACAACCCTTACAGAAGTGGATGGTGAATTAGATGTTTCTCCAATTCCACTAATCTTAGCATATTTGGAGGATGAATTCGAGTTTCTACGTCCTAATGTTGGAGAAGTATTAGCGAGTAGTAATGCTGGATAAGCATATTCATGTGGTTCTCGATCTACATATGCATGTGCATTTTGAGTGGAAACTGGATGTGGAACTGCATATGTATGTGGATGTGGTTGTGGTGCTCTATCTGCATATGCATTTCTATATGGAACTGGATGTGGATCTACATATCTAGAACCCTGTTTTGGTGCTATATCTGCATATCTATTTGAACCCGGATTTGGTGCTCTATCTGCATATGTACTTCCTAGTTCATATCCTACACTTTGACTATAATCTCTAGGTTGTGTTTTAGCTTCATCTAATATTGATTTAGTAAAAACAGCAGTTTGTTTAACACATTTTTGTCTTTCTATATCAGTTACTGTTGGTAGTACTTTTGTATATTTGTTTTTAGCTATCATCTCATAACAAGCTTCTTGATAGTTACCCAATGCTGATAATATAAAGGCTTCATTTAAAACACCACCAGTTTGTTTTAAATAACTATTAAATTTCTTTTTATATAATTCTAAATCACCAATACCATTATCGAGTTTAGTTTTATACTTATTTAATTTATAAAGTATATTATAAATATCCATAATTTATATAATATATAAATAAATTAAAGTTTATTTAAAATAAATCTATTATTTAATTAAACATTTAATTAAACTTTTATAAATCTATTGTTTCCATCACCTTCTATAACACCGATAGTAGCAAATACATCTTCCATTAATTTAGTTTTTAATTCACCATCTCTTGAATCTTTAGGATTCAAATCAGGACCTTTATTAATTTCCATAAGTGTAGCAGTTAAGTCATCATTTACTGCAACATCTGAACCAAATATTTGAAAATGTGTTGAACCATGAAAAGATTGTGTTGAAAGTAATAAATGACGAAATGGTTCCATTATATTTTTTAGTAATATTCTAATATTTTTAAATATAATTTCTCCCTTATCTTTTCCAACAAATTCTCTAAAGTCATCGTGTGTTAATGGGTTTTCTTCATATACTTTTCTATCAATATATCCAGTAGTTATATTAACATCGCTATCAGTAGAACCTTTTACAAACATTTTTGGTGTATAATACATAAAACCATCATCATATACATAAATTGAATATTCATTATCTTTAATAACTAACATAAAATATACTCTAAGATTAATTTTTCTACCATTAACTAAAAATGGATTTTGTAATAATTCTTGAATAATAATATATTCTTTATCTTCTGATACTGCTTTAATAATATCATCATAATTACCACTTATTTTAATTCCAGCTTGTCTTTGGATATTCTTTTTTAATATATATAATTTTTTTGGAGAAAATTCATTTTTAAATATTTCCATAGATTTAGTATCATAAGTTAAATAACTATTTGGTAAATACTCTAATACTTTATTTTTTGGATAAAATAAATTAGTGTATATCCAAAGATAATTTTTTCCAACAAAAGTATCACATTTATTAATTACCATATAATAACTTCCTTTAATATCATCCATATTTGCTATTTCATCATCTGTATTATCATATATACATGGAACAAAAATTAATTTTTTATTATTAATATCATCATTCTTATAATCATTATAATAAATAATATTATTGTTACCAAAAAATTTTTTAAGTCCAGCAGATAGTAAATATTGACATTGTCTTCTCTTGTATAAATATTTTACATTATCATTATTTGAACTATTTCTATTGTTATATAAATAAGCAATAATAAAAATTATAACAATAATAATAATAAATATAATAATCATTTTTAAATTCATAATTATAATATTAATAATAGAAAAATATTATTAATTAATATTATATGATTGGCATAATAATTATTGCGATATTGATAATATTATTAATTATAGTAATAACAAATAAATCATCAAATAAAACAAATAATTTTCAACAAAAAAATAAAAATTTAAAAATGTTAACAAGAGAGGACGAATGTAATATTGTAAGAAAAGAACGTAAAGAAAAGAAAACATATATTTATCCAATGCCTCAATACTATCAATTTAAAGACGAAGAATATGAAACACCAGAAGATAAATTTATATTTGAATATGTTTATCATAATAGATTGTTTAAAGATGATAAAGGAAAAGACCCAACACGTATAGACTTAGCAAATTATAGAGATAAATTATTTGATTTTAGAAATAGCACAAATATAGATACTAATATGATAACACCCGTTGATAATATTAATGAAATGACATTAACTAATCCAGAGTTACAAGGAAAATCAATAGGTGATATTTATGATAGTTTAACTTCTAATAAACAGAATGCGATAAATTATAATCTTTAGTAAAGATTTAGATTTAGCACATAATGCGAAATAAAAACTTTTTTATTTTTCAGAATGCGCTAAATTATAATTTATAAAAAAAATTATTCATCATCACTTTCTTCAAGAATTTCTAAATCTATATCATCCATCAAAGTTGGATGTTGAACAGATTTATCTAATTCAATTGGTTCCCATTTAGATTTATCATTTAGAAATTTACATTTCATTAAAACTTTTTTTTCTTGTGCAAATATTTTATTCATTTTATGGCTTTGTTCAATACCTGAAATATAAGCTATCCCCATAGGGACACGTTTAAGAACTTTTTTACCATCAATTACTATACGTTCAACGGCATTTAACTTATATACATCAATATTTGGAGTCGATTTAACTTCAAGAATTGCATAAACTGGTTTTTTACTAGTATTAACATATTTATATTTTCCTTCTTTGTCTTCACTTACTTTATCAACTTTAATATTAATTTTATCGTCTTTAAATTTATCATCTTTACTACCATTATCTTCTTTATCAGCAGTTTTAGTTGTGTTAACATTATTATTAAATAGAAAGATTAATTTAGTTTCTGAAATTTCAGGATAGAAACATAATCCACGAGCTTTAAGGTTTTTAATAGATGGTAGAACATTATTTACAACGTGTTCTGTTTGGTTAATAGGGAATATTTTATTAACACTTAACATCATATTATTTTCAATGTGTTCTTGATTATAATTTTCTTGTAAATATTTAATAATCATTTTTAGTTTATCATCTAGTTTACTTTTTGTATAATCAACCCCACAGAATTTATAAACATCTGAAATAATGAATAAATCTTCTTTCTTACTTTGTTTAACTAAAATACCATCTAGAATAGTTCCTTGATAAATATCAATATCTAATTTAAGATTACGCATATCTATTTTTACTTTTGAATAATCTATTTTTGAAAAATTATAACTTAAAGTTTGACGTTCAACTGTAAAACAATAATGTTTTCCAGAAATTTTAGTAAAAACTAACAATGAATTTGTTCCACAGAAATTAATAGAAGTGAAAAATTTTTGACGAATAAGTTTAGAAAGGTCTGATTCGTATTGAATTACTTCATACTTAAAATTAGAAATATTTTGTTGAGCAAAAATAGAACCAACTAGTTGTTTGGTTAAATCGGTATTATGATTATTATTATGATTATTATTTTGATGATTTTGTGAATTATGCGAATTATGCGAATTATGAGACTTATATGTATTTGACATGATTATTAGTATATAATATATAATAATTATACATTTAAGTCTTTAAAAATCAATATTTTTTAGTTAATTAATTATTAATTAAGGAAAACAGCAAATATGAATATATTTGAAATTTTAATTAATTATTAATAGTAATGTAAATTACTATTATTAATTAAGGAAAACCACAACAACAGTAATATTATCAGTAGAACCTTTTTGAATAGCTAAATCTGCCAATTTTCTTGCTATATTAATTTTACATTCTTTTAATTTATTAGTTTTAATATCATAACAATTGGCTAAGACTATATTTACTGCTTCTTGATTATCAAAAACATCCCATAAACCATCACAAGCCATAATCATAAATTTATCATTTTTCTTAATACGATGTCTATAAACATCTGGTCTATTAGTTAAAAAAGGTTGTGCATCTAAATCACCAAAAGCACGGGATACAGATAAATCTTTAACTCTCCAATCAAAACCATCAAAATATATTTTACCACCTAATTGTCTTATTCTCATTTCTTCTTCAGGCCATTTTGGTTTATGATCAATAGTTTTACATATAGCAATATTATCAGTACATAAAACACATCTAGAATCTCCAGTATTAAGAATATCTAAATATCTACATTCTTTATATTTATACTCAATAGCAACTAAACAAGTAGAACCACAATTTGTTGCTTGCTTTTTATGTTCTTGAATTAATTGCTTATTTATTTTTTTATAAACACTATTAATGTATCTTCCATTTAATGGATATTCAATAGACTTATTTAAGAAATATTGGGGTAAATTTTCACTTAAAAAAGTAGAAACATATTTACCTCCATGTCCATCATAAATACCATAAAAATTTATAGGTTGTATAGATTTATTATTATTATTTATATTTACAATAATATTATGTTTATCTTCATTTTGAGGACGTTTTCCACATTTAGATACATAATGAACACGCATATATTTATATATAAAAAAGTAATATATTTTTATATTTAAATTAATCCGGTTAATAAATTTTATATTAATATATTAATATATAAATATATGTCTGATAATGATGATAAAGAATTTGAACGCTTAAGAATATTAGCACAAGAAAAACAAAAAGTAGAGAAAAATAAAGCAGATACAGATAAAGATGCAGCATCAAAAAGAATGGGAGGAACAAGTTCATTAACATTACCAAATAATATACGTTCTACATTTAATGATATAATAAATGATATACTTAATAGATTAACAAATAAAATAATAACTGATAAAGATATTTATTTTAATATAAATGATATTCAATGTACATTAAATAATGTTAATTTATCATATATTAATTGGAAATTAACATGTGATAATGAAGGATACATACTTATAAATTTTATTTTAGATGTTCCAATAAATGAAAGATACATAGAAATAGATATAACTAATTTTAATAATAATAAATTATTTATAAATTATTTTGAAATAGATATTGATACAATAAAAACAATTGAATTAAAATCTACATCAACAATTAGTGAAATTGAATCTAATATGAATGATAATCCAGGAACAAAAAAATCTGTATTAGAAATACCAATAGATAATTATACAAATATAATGAATGTAAAAATGGAATATAATTATAAAATACCATCAGAGAGACAGATTGATTTAAGCACAACAACTAAAATTAATAAAGAAACTAAATATACAATAATAGGTACATATTATGGATATAATAATTTATATATACCACCAAAAAAAGAGTTACGTGATGAACAAAATAATTTATTTTTAAAATATTTATTAAGTAATATAAAATATTTTAAAAAAATAAGTTATACTAAAAATACAGTATTGGGATTAATAGATATATCAAAATTAAATATTGTTTTACCGGTAAAACAAGAAATAAAAGAAGAAATTTATCAAGATTTAATTCTTCCTGAATCATTAATAAAAGAAAATTTTGGTAATTTAAATAATCTTGCAGATTTTTATGATTTTGAAAAGTTTGAAAAAAACGGTAGTGAGAAAAATACAGGAATAATGTTTTTTACACTTATATTATTAATAATATTTTTATTAGTATTATATGTTAAAATATGATAAATTATATTTATGAATAATATTAAATTTATAAATATATAATATATGTCCGTAAAAATAAACGATTATAGTATTAGTTCAGTAATTAATAATATAATAGAATTATTAAGAAAAAAAGAATTATTTACTGAATTAATATTTGAAAAAGATACAATAAAATCAATAATAAAACCAATAGATAATCAATATTTAAAATATAAATATGAATATTTCAATTCAAAAATAAGTAAAAATATATTAATTATATTATTAAATTTTGATTTTACTATTGGAACTATTGAAATGGATTTAAGTAATTTTTTTTATACAAATGATATTAAAAATAACATATTAAGTGACGATAGAATATATTATAATATTAATTTATCATTATTAAAAGAAGCAGAACTTAGTCCAGATTCTAAAATATTAAAATATGTAAGTAATCGTAAAGATAATAATCAAGAATTTAGTTATATAATTAAAAAATACAATGATGATGTTATAAATGATGATACTAATGTAAAATTAACTACTAATTTTTATAATGAAAAATCTAAAGATATTAAAGTTGTTGATTTAGGTATAATTTATGTAAAATCAAGAAAATATATTACATCACAATATAATAATAGCATAAATGTTCCAAATATTTATACACAATTTATTGAATATATGTTTTATGATGGACAAATATTAAAATTTTCTAGAAAATTAGAAAAAGATAATATTATTGATATGAGTTATTTAAGTTCAAAAATGAATGAGCAAATATTTATAAAAAATAAGATGGAAAATTATCAAAAAGATGTAATTGCATCACTTAATAGATTAGGAAATACGTCATTAAATAATGTTGAAAATAAAAATGTTCGTTCAATTGTTAATGATGTAGTAAATGACATAATTAATAGTTTTATAGCAAAAGAAAAGATTATAATTGATAAAAAATATAATATTGATGATAATATTAGTATATTAAAGAAATTAGATAATACCTTTCTAAATTGGAATTTAAACATAGAAAATGTAGGTGATTTAAATATTAGTTTTAAAATGGATAAAAATATATTAGAAAAATATGTAATAATCGACATAAATAATATCAAAAATATTAATTATTTTAAATATTATATGTATATTGATAATAATTATGTTAGAAGATTAAAATTAAAATCATCATCTTTAATAAATACATCAGCTTCTATGGTAAATAATACAATAAGAAATAAAAAAATTATGATACCTGCATCATCTCCAAATGAAAATGATTTAATAGTTAATTTAGATTATAGTGTCGATAATACTAATATTATAGTTATTTTATTATCTTCTATAAATAATAATATTAAAACAGATATAGGTAAATATTATGTAACAGAACAAATGTATATACCATTACAAAACAAAAATGATATTATAAATAGAGTAACAAAACATATTCTTCATAATGTTGAATACGATATAGTTGAATTTATACCTTATAATAATGTATTAGCATATATAATTCCAAATTATTTTCAAAATATTGAATTAAGTGTAATACCTGATACAGCTATGGATATAATTTTAAAATATTTTGTATTTTTAACAAATACAGAAACAAAAATAGTATTAGATCCATTAACTAATATTAAATCTGAAAATGGAGAAGTAATAACTTTAAGAGGTTCTATTATAAAATTAGATAAAGACGGTAATGTAGTTTCATTATCATCACCTGTTGGAGGTAAAATAAGTATGGATGAGGATAAAATAATAACTATTGAATTTCCAGAAAATAAAAAGTTTGGTATAGAAGGATTTGGTAATAATAATACTAATATTATGTTCGATATTAAAAAAATAAATATATTATATGTAGTATTATTATTATTATTAATATATCTTATATATCGCATAATTAAAAATAAATAAATTTAATTAATCTCAAGATTTTCACATGTAACAAGTTTACCAGTTCCAATAACTTGCAAACCTTCTTGATTTTTCATTGAAATAGTAATATTATCATTTGTTTCAATATAAATCGGCTTTTCAAATACAAAATAATTATCTTCTAAATCTGCTTGAATATTATTCATATTAATATTTAAAATGTATTTATTATTTTGACCTAAAATATCTTGATTAAAATTATCAAAATATTTAATATCGAGTTGTATTTTTTTAGTAACATAAAATTGATTATTATCATCAAATTTATTATTAATTTTAATAACATTTCCAACTAATGCGTCATCCCCAGTTAGTCCAGGGTCAATATCTAATCCAAGTGCAATTAATCCACCACATACAGCAGATTCTAAGGGTGTTTTTTCAGAGAAGATTGATAATACTTTTGCTTTTAGTGGTTCATATTTATCTTCATAAATCATACCCGGATAAATATATATAGTATCATTAAGATTAATAGTTCCTTTAATAATACTACCACCAACAACTCCACCCTTAAGATTTTCAATCTTAGTTCCTGGTAGATTAATATTAAAACTTCTAATAATATTCATACGAAGTTTTTCAGGTTCATATTCACGTGATGGAACTTTTAATTTAGCAAGAATTTCACAAATTACATCAATATTAACATCAAAAGTTGCAGAGATAGGAATAATTGGATTTGATTTAGATTTATATTTCTGAAGAAATTCTTTTAGAACATCTATTTTTTCAAAAGTTGTAATTTCATTAACTAGGTCAACTTTATTTAATACCATTGCAACATTTGGAATATTATTTGATTCAATTGCATCTAAATGTTGTATTGTTTGTGGAGCAGGAAAAGTTTTATTAACTACAGATTCAACTGTAATTGTGTAATCCATTACACTTGTTCCATTCAACATAGTTCCCATAAAAGAATTATGTCCAGGACAATCAACAAAACTAATATGATTAATTAGTATACCCTTTTCTCCACAATGTTTACATTCATTTATTTTTGTATTAATACCAGTAGAGTAATAACACGCAGGTTCAGGACAAGTTTCACATTTATAGATTTTTGCATTAGCATAACCTAGACGAATAGTAATATTTGTTTCTTTCTCTTTTGAGAATTTTTGAGTTTCTACATCGGTTAGACGACGAGTAACTGTAGATTTGCCATCGGATACATGGCCAATAAAACCGACATTAATAATAGGCTGAGATTCCATTTTTATATAATTAATATAAATATAGTTATAAGTCTATAGTGTATTAGATTATCAATTTTTATTTTTAGAGATGTTTTATAAAATATCTCTAAAAAATAAAAATAGAGGGCAAAATAAAAAAATTAGAGTTTCATAAAATATCCACGGCTATCTTTTTGAGGAGAAATAGGTGAACGAAATATAAATGATTTATTTAGAACATTTGCCCAAAAATAATGATTATGAGGAGCTTTAACCCATACTTCTTTAACTTTATTAACTTTCATATCTTCAATAATATTAGTAACAATTTGTTTACCTAGACTCTTACCACGATATTCACGATTAATAATAATCATACCAATTTCACCTGTATTAATATTATATTGTGTTAAACCAAAATTTTCAGCATTATTATAATAATTTACAACAATTTCACCAGTTTTATTTGGTGTAGAAATACATTGTTGAAAATTACTCAAATATAAATATTTGGTATCAATAAATTTATTATTATTTTGATAAATATGTTTAAATAAGTTACAAAGATTATCATTATTTGTATCTTTGTAGGAAAGATTATAAGAATAAGCCATACAACGTTTAATATAACGAGCCATAATTATTAATATATATTAAATTAATATATTAATAATTTAAAGGTTTAGCATATATAAAAATCAATTTTTTATAAAAAAATGAAAATTAATGTGTCTAATATATTAAGTATATATAATAAATCATTCAATTAAATATAAAATGACTACAGTTACTGATATTCCAACATATCTTTCTACACACATCTTTATCCCCCATAGTATGGGGAATTATGGTAATTATGGACTAAATCTATTTGGCTGTAATTCTATTATCGAATATAATAATGACATTTGGATGTTTTATGCACTAAAAGGAAGTAGTAATGATGCTATTTACTACAATAAGAATGGAACTGAACTTATTCTTAATTCATATGATATGCCTGAAGGTATTACTCGTATGGAAGAAAAAAATTAAAATAATTTTTGTTTGTAAATTTGCAAGTGAAATTTATTAAAAAAAATTAAAATAATTTTTGTTTATACATATGACATATGTCAACAAACATATTAGTAAATGAGTTTGCAGATTCTATCTCATTTACTAATGTAATTTCTATATCTTTACATTTCATACCATTCATTAATTTTTGATTTAATTTATTCTCAACTACATCCCAATTCATATAACCGGAATCACAAATGAATTTAAAATATATATTTAAAATACTTCTATTTGCACGTAATATATTATAAATCTTAATGACTAACATTTTAAAATTATTATAATATATGCTATGAGGGCCACCTAAAAAATCAATTATATCACTAGTAACTTTTATTTGTGGCATATCAAATATTGTAGTTAATGGATTTTCCATAATATAACCATAATCAATGTGGAATATTTGACCATTTTTGTTTATCATAATATTATCTAAATGTCTATCTCCTAAACCTATAATGTAACTAATACAACTTGAAATACTTAAACTATGCATAAATTTTGTTTTAATTTTATCTAAAGTTTCATTAGCATTACAATTTAATATATAATTTTGTAAAGTATATCCATGTTGATTAATCATTCTTAAAGTTATACTATCTTCTATATATTCAATTAATCCTACATCTTTACTTATCATAATAATTTGATAAGTTGGCACTAATTCAAAATTATTAAAATCAATATTTTCATCATCAAAATTATATGTTGATATTTTATATTGCAAAATATCAATTAATGATGATATTAATTGTTCTTTACGTAAATTTTTATCTTTTTTTATTATGAATTTAATATTTTTTTGTTTTAATATTTTATTATTATCAATATATTGTGTTATTTCAGCATCAATTAAAATAGGTTTAGTATTTGATTTTAATATTGTTTTTTTATTTATTTTAGTTATTAAATAATTAGGATTAAGTGGATATATAGTTGGTTTATTGATCTTAATATTACTATTACTATTATTAAAATTTAATAAATCATTAATTAATAATACAGAGTTTAAAGTATTATTTAATATATTTGTAAATTCTTGATTATTATGAATATATGACATTAAATATTTGAGAAATATATTATTTTTAATATTACTTATATCTTCAATATAAAATTTTTCAAATAATAATAGAGATAATATTTTAACATTGACGTCATTTAATTTTAAATATATTGGTTTAGATGTTGAAAATATAATAGTATTTAAGATATTTATTAAAAAGTCAATATCTAAAGTTAAATATTCATTTTTAAACAAATTAGAATAAATATTTACTAATAATGGAATATATATATATTGTTTTTTTTGAGATTTGTTTATTAACATATTTGTTAAGTTAATTATTATATTTTTATTGTATTCATTATTCCATATATTATTATGAACAATATTAACATTATTTATAGTGCTAATAAATAGTAATATATTTAATATATCATCTGATTCTAAACTATTAGTGCATTTACGAGAGCATAATAGATTCCAACATTTTATTTTTTTACAATCATTATAATTATTATTATTAATATTAATAATTAGATTATCTAACCACATTAATCTATCTAAATTATATGTTTTTGATGTATAAGAATAAATACTTTTAATTAAAACAACAAACCAAATACTATGATTTATTAAATATTCTTTAGTATTAAATATTATTTCTCTTTCCCATGAATCATATGTATCTATTGTTTTTTTATATTGTATGTCTCTAAATTTAGTCATATAATATTGAGCAGCTCTATTATATGCTTTACTAACACTACTAATATTGTATAAAGTTTTTAAATCAAAATAATAAAATATTTTAATTAATGGTTCTATTTCTTTTAACATATTTATATTAGATTCGCAATCATTACATACTAATTGCATATTTTTATTAAATAACCATCTATAAGATGTGGATATCATAGAACGATAAGAATTATCTTTATCAGGTAGCTTTAATAATTTTTGAGGTATTACAATATATTTATTACAACATTTATAACAAAATACACCACCACATGACCTACAATGATGTTTTCTTAATAATAGCGAAAATTTAATATCACACATTTGACATTGATATATATATGATGAATCTACCCATTTATCATTTGTTTTAGGGTAGATTTTAGAAATAGGATTTATATCTGGCGATGTTCCAAGTGAAATTTTATTATTGACTTTTTCACTATATATTGAATAATTTAACTTATTGTCATATTTAATATTATTAAAATCACATATATTTCCTAAATTATCATCATCTCCAATATTATTACTATTAGTATCATCACTATTAACACTATCATCACTATTATCATTATTATTAATTAATATTGGTTTAGATGATTGTTTAAAAGAACTCATATTTTATTACTAATATAAAACTTATTTTTTATTTAATTAATTTATATATAAATTAATTAATGTCGATTAATATAAATATTCAAAATTCAAGAGACTTTAATGTTAATACCTATTCTGTATCTACAATGTCATCTGATGATTTAAAACCCTCTACTACTTTTATAAATGATAAAAAAAGTTTACCATATAAAAATATACCTACTGATAATTTATCATTATCGCGTGATATACACAAATTATTAGAGGATATTAACAAAAAACAACAAAGACTTTTAGAATTATCAGAATCAAATAGAATACCTAATGCATTAACCGATTCAGTTCCTCCACCACATGTTTCACATCATGTTGAAGCACCTATAATAGAAAAACCAAAAATAAATCAATCAGGTTTACTACCATCAGTAGTAGAAACACCAAATTTAAATGAATCAAATCCACTTTCAATTCCACCACCACCAGTTATTAAATCATCAACATCAAGAGAATCAATAAATATATCTAAACCGGAAATATCTAAACCAGCAATAACTAAACCAGAAATAAATGATTCAACTGAATCAGCAACAGCAAAAATTTTAAATAAACTTAAAAGAGCATCATCTGTTTCAGCATATGGATTAAAACCATCTGAATATTCAGCATCTCCATCAGACTATTTACATACATCTCCATCAGCATATGGAACGACACAAGCAGAAAAAACAGATCCAAATGCATATGCAAGATTTTATCAATTATATGAACAAATATTAGCTAAATATAATATATTTGATAATATAGATAATACTTTAGTAAAAGATTTATATTCTGAATTTAGTGATGAAACTGCTATAGACCAAAAATTATTAGTAAAAGAATTATTAGTTAATTATGAAAATGCTAAGAGTTTTAAATTTAATTATGATGACTTTCCAGCATTAAAAATTAATCCATTCGTTGAGACTAATAATAGATATATTACTTCATATGTTAAACAAGAATATAATGATATAATTGGAGCTCAATTAAATTATATTACTAATATAAATTTACCAGTTGTTGAACATGCTATGTCATATACTATTTTTGACGGTGGTATAAAACCATTAACTGGTGGTGCTACACCTACAAACAAATATTTAGGTAAGAAAAAAGATATTGAAATTTATGTTAATATTATTATTGACAATTTAACAAATGTATTAATAGACCCAACTTATGATAAATACTATTTTTATATATACATAGATACATCAATTAATGATAAGTTTAATCCAATTAATAAGAAATTAATAGATTTCTGTATTGAAAATAAGAATAGAATAGAAATAGTTGAAGTAACAATGAAACATTTTATGATGTTAGATGGAAGAGGTCATCAAGGTTTATTAGGAACATTATTTAGATATATTCCATTATTAAATCCAGCAGTTCAAAATTGTTTTGTTGCTGATTCTGACAACTACAATACTATATTTTTAGATGCATTATTAGAAAAATTCTTTACAGAATCTAAGAATCCATTAATGGTATTTAGACCATTATTATATGCTCGTAATAATCATATTAGAAAGTGTATTCCAAATGTTTTTGCCGGAATGATGGCATTTAAAAAGAAATCAGGAGAAATATTTAATCCAATTATATGGAAAAATATGTTTAAATTTATTGAAAAATTATATATTAAAATAAAAACAGATGGTAATAACTTTTCATGTGCACCATTTATAGATAAAAATACAGGTAAGAATCCATATGAATATGGTTTTGAAGAACAAGCATTAACAAATGTTTTAATAGCATCAGCTATTAAATATTATAGTGTTAGTGCAGTTCCTTTAGTATGGATGGCACCACAAGAAGTTGCAGATTATTATATGAAAATAGCCAAACAAAAATATTCTTTAATTAATTTTGATTTCTTAAAACTTATTTACAAGAAAATGAATATTACTATAAGTGATAAAATGATTAACAATGACTTTTTTTATATAATGTCATTTTATGATAACAATTTACATTTGAATACAATATTAGAAATATTAATATATTACAAAATATTAAAATCAAAATCATTTCAAGATTTACAAATGGATTCAGTTCAAATATTCAAATCAGAATCAGATTATAAAGAATTCAAGAGATTATCAAGTGTATTATTATTATTTGTTGTATATCCTGGTTATGAAATTAATATTGAATGCAAAGAATTTGACGAAATAGTAAATGCTCTAATAAAAAATACACCAATTAAACCTGAAACAATGACAATATTAAATAAATCACATTTAATTGGAACATTCTTATTTGATTTCTTTACTGGAATGGTAAGAAAACAACCACAATATTCAAATGAATTAATAAATAGATTAACTAAAAGTATACCTGAACGTTTATTAAAAGATTTATCAAGTTTAAAACCAAAATTAAAACAAATAAAATCAGAAAGTTTTAGTGGAAGTGGTATGATAAGTAATGATAAGAAAACATATTACAAAACATATAATACATATATGTTTTACATAATGGAATGTATTATAATGTTAAATAATATGGATAAATCATATGAAACATTTACAACATTAAAATTACTTGGAACAGATAAAAATAGTTGGATAAATGAAATTGAAGCTATAAATTTTGATAAATATACTGAAGTAACATATGATAATGAACAAACATTATTTAAATATATTAATAAAATTTATAACTCAATGAATGAATATAGAAATAGATGTAAAAAATTACAGAGAACTGAATATCCATCATATATATTTAATTTATCAATGATTAATTTACATAATATATTTACAGATAGTGATTATACACCAATGCTTCACAATATTATACAATATTTAATTAAATCACGTGATGTTTTAAAGAATGTTTCTCATGATGTTTATTTAATAAATGGTGATATGTCATTAGATATATTTGTAGATAAATCTACAGATAAAATATTATTACATGATTGGAATGCTGGTAGAGACGAAGCATATGAATTAGAATTAGCAACATTTTTAGTTAATATATATTTTCATTGTAAATATCAAAAATTAGTAAAATTCAATGTTAAATTTAGTAAATTAAATAAGTTCATATTAGATACTTTTGACTTTTCAAGTATTAACTTTGATTTATTTAAATTTTATTTAGTATATGTATTAGCACGTGGTGGAAAGATTATTACTTGCTCTAATATATGTGAAAATGCTGATAATATAAATGATGTATTAGATGAATTAGCTAATTTAGTAATTACAGATGAAGTTAAAATTGCTGAAACTATGGAAGAAACTTCAAGAACTTCACAATTTCTATTAAGAAATAGAGCATCGCAATATGGAGTAATTGAAAATGATAAAGTAGATATAAGTAAAGCTAATATATTTAAAACAAATAATTCATCATACGGTTCGTCTTATGGTTCGTCATATAATAAATATTTGAAATACAAAGAAAAATATTTAAAATTAAAGAGAAATCTTTAAGATGAGTTTATTTTAGACTTAAATATTATGTTTATATTTTAATAAACATAATATGAATTCAGCTTGTATTGGAATTGATTTAGGAACTACATATAGTTGTGTTGGTATTTATAGAAATGGAACAGTAGAAATAATTGCAAATGAACATGGTAATAGAACTATTCCATCATATGTATCATTTACAAGTGAAGAAAGATATATTGGTGAAGATGCTAAAAATATGTCAAGCCAAAATCCACAAAATACTATATATGATGCAAAAAGATTAATTGGTAGAAAATTTAGCGAAAGAATCATTCAAAATGATATTGCACAATTTCCATTTAAAGTTACAGCCGATACGAATGATAGACCATTAATTAATGTAAATTATTTAGAAGAAGAAAAACAATTTTATCCAGAACAAATATCAGCAATGATATTAGAAAAGATTAAATTGCAAGCAGAAAAATATCTAGGAGTTCCAGTTAATGATGCAGTAGTAACAGTTCCTGCATACTTTAATGATTCACAACGTCAAGCAACAAAAGATGCTGGTAAATTAGCAGGATTAAATATTTTAAGAATCATTAATGAACCAACAGCTGCTGCTATTGCATATGGTTTAAATGAAACTGGTGAGAAAAATATATTAGTATATGATTTAGGTGGAGGAACGTTAGATGTTACTATATTAACTATTGATAATGGTGTATTTGATGTTAAATCAACAAGTGGCGATACACATTTAGGTGGTGAAGATTTTGATCATTCTTTACGTGATTATATCTTATTAAACTTTGCAGAAAAGAAGATATTAAAAACAAGAAGTTTAAAAGAAGAAGATAAACAAAGTATATTTACTTTATTTAATATTACTAATATTTATGAATTGACTAAACGTAATAATCTTAATACTTTTATTAATAATAATAATTCAAATGGTGTGAATGATTATATTAATAATGTTATTATATATCAAAAATTAAAATCAAATCATAAAATGATGAGAAAATTATTAACTTTATGTGAACAAGCAAAGAAAACTCTTAGCATATCAAATGTTGCTAATATTAATATTGATAATTTTTATGATGGAGAAGATTTAAGTATGAGCATTACACGAAACAAATTTGAAGAATTATGTTCAGAATGTTTTACTCGTAGTTTAGAACCAATTAATAAAGCATTAAAAGATGCTAAATTAACTCCTATAGATATTCATGATGTTGTATTAATTGGTGGTTCAACAAGAATACCAAAAATACAACAAATGTTAAATGAAATATTTCCTAATAAATTAAAATCAAATATTAATCCAGATGAAGCAGTTGCATTTGGTGCGGCAGTTCAAGCAGCAATTTTAAGTAATAATGGTGATGCACGAACTGACCAATTAATATTATTAGATGTTACACCTTTAAGTTTAGGTATTGAAACAGCTGGAGGTATTATGAGTGTTATGATTAAAAGAAATACACCAATACCATGTGAAGTTACTGAAGTATTTAGCACATTTTGTGATAATCAACCAGGTGTTACAGTTAGAGTATATGAAGGAGAACGTAGTATGACTAAAGATAATAATAGTTTAGGATTATTTGAATTAGTTGGTATACCCCCAATGAAAAAAGGTCAACCAAGAATTAAAGTTAAGTTTATGGTAGATGTTAATGGTATTATGAGTGTAGAAGCAACAGAAGAATCAACAAATAAACAAAATAAAATATTAATAGAAAATAAAAAAGGAAGATTGAATGATTCAGATATTGATAAAATGATAAAAGAATCAGAAAGATATAGAGAAAAAGATATAATGGCAACGCAAAAAATAGAAGCACGTAATAAATTAGATTGCTATATTAGTTCAGTTAAGAATTCTTTTGATTCAACAGAGATTAAAGTTAAATTAGGTGAAGAAAAATATGCGAACGTTAATACTACAATAAATGATATAGAAAATTGGTTTGATGAATCAGAAGGTATATCATCTATTACAAAAGATGATTATGATAATAAATATAAAGAATTAGAAAATTATTTAATACCTATATTTAAGATAATCATGGAATAATTTATTTTGAA
>JACCEB010719882.1_pt1 | contig 26669 bp, 23 predicted proteins | sample 7454761 | NCBI WGS metagenome assembly JACCEB01 (sample SAMN15323454, study PRJNA562643) | freshwater metagenome | isolation source: river surface water | place: USA:Blue River Watershed | collected 2017-08-18
AATTGTACTCTAAGTAGGTGTATTTATTATTTTTAATTTCAAAAAAATTAATCGAACCGTTTTGGTCTGATAAGGCAATTTCTTCAACTTTAATTTTTTTTAAATTATTTAATTTTATATTTTTTTTAAGGTAATATGAAGGGCCTTTAGCAGGTTCAAAGGCTACGATTTCAATATTTGGATTTTCCGTTTCAGCTAATAATGAGTAATATCCAATATTAGCTCCAATATCGTAAAAAACGTTTATTTTTTTTATTAACTCAATAAAAATGTCAGTGTATTCAAAATTTTTATAACCTTCCCAAAATAATAGTTTTGTTACATAATTAGTTTGGTTTGTAAGCATTTTAATTTTTTTTCCACTATTATTAGAAAATGATATTATTCCTGATGGAGGTAATTGGATTTTTTTAGGTAAAATTGGATATAATATTTTATTAATATTTCGAAGTACTTTATTTATTAAAGGATTATAAATTACTTTGTAAATTGTTTGTTTCATTTTGTTATAATTTTATAATTATTTGATTTATAGTTATTTATTATTAAAAAATAGCTTTATTTAATCCATTTTTAAATTAAATATTCCTATTTACAATACATTTTCAAATAATTATTTGCATTGCCGTTACCCATTTGTAGGGCTTTTTTCCATTCGTTACAAGCTTCCAAAGTTTGTTTGTTATTCATGTAACATATACCTTTAACAAATACAGTATTACTGTTTTTTGGATTAGCACCAATAGCTAAATCTAGGTCGTAAATACATTTTACCCAATTTTTTTCTTCAAAATAATGTTGAGCTCTATTTAATAATGCTTCTTCATTTTTACCATTAACTGTAATTAATTGATTTAAAGTTGATAACATTAAATCTTTTTTGTTTTGTGCTTTTAAAATTTTCCACTTTAAATTTAAAGCTAACTCGTATTTTGAATCTATTTTTAATGTTTTATCTAAAAATATTACAGCAGAATCTAATTTTTGTAATATTTGATAAGCTATTGCAATGTTATATGCTGCGCCTTTTGATGTTGTATCTATTAATAGATTTTGCTTAAAATCATAAATTGATTCCTGGTATTTTTGCTGATTAAAATATGCTAAACCTCTTTTAAAATGTATAAATTGATTGTATCTAGAAGAATCTTTTTGTAAGGCTAAACCGAAATCTTGAATAGCTAAATCATTGTTTTTCATTTTTATATGAATTTCGGCACGATTGTGTAAGGCCATTTGATCATTAGGAAAATTTTTAATGTACTCACTGATATAAAACAAAGCATTATTTAAGGTAGAATCTGTTTTTTGATAAATCATAGCTTGAAAACCATTGTCGGCTACTCTTCTAGTTAATTCAACCCAATCTGCTCTTTTTTCGAAAAAATCTAAAGGTACATCACCATTTAACCTCGACGAATAATGTGTTTCATAAATACATAAATCTCCTTTTGATGCTTGATTAATTTCGCTGACTTTTACATTTTTAAACTGAATAGTGTCAAATCTGTTAAAATCATTTGCCCAAAAAAACCAAACGTGATTAATGTGTAAGGGATGATTTTTTAAATATGATTTAGTGTAAATATCTGATATTTCTTCCATTGTTTTTCTTTCATCCGACATACTAACAGAAGGAGGTTCGGTTATTAGTGTGAAAGCTAAAGCACTTAGTGAAAGTGTTATTGCAAAAAACAATTGAGCTAATTTAATTTTTTTGTAAATAAAAAAACAAATCAAATTCAATAAAAATACACTAGATAATACAATTAAATTTGAATAATCTATATCTGTACTTAATTTATGGTGAATCAATAATTTAACCGAATGAAATTTATATACACTATAAACGATTGCTCCAATTAAAGCAAATATTGAAAAAGTTTCTGTAATAGTGTTTGTTTTGTTTTGTTTCCAGTGTTTTTCTGCTTCTTTTCTTTTATTTTGTAAATCTTGTTCCCATTTTTTTACTTGAGCTAAATATATATTTCGTTTTTTAGGAACTAGGTATTCTATTTCGTCATTTGATAATTCTTCGAAATTTTTTTGAATAGAAATACTTTGAGGGTTGAATTTTTTTAGATGAATTTTGTCAAACAATTGCCATAAATAATTATATCCTTCTAAAGCTAATAAAGCAACTAATGGACTTAATGGTGTTAAGTTTCGTAAAAATCCGGCTGCATTTCCAATACTAAGTTTCCAAGAAAAAATAACATACATTAAAAATCCTACTACAAATTGAAACCAAATAAAAGGATCTAGTTTTTTAATATATGTTTTGTAAACTAATCCTACTAAAAAATATAAATAAATAACCGGACTTACTACATATATAAATCTTTGAAAATAATGACCGAAAGTTGTTTGTCCATATCTATTCTCTCCAGTATCTTTTCCAATTGTACTGTTTAAAACATATAAAAAATCACCTGTTAAAATCCAACCAGTTAAATTCCATAAAAAAGTAGGTAGAGCTAATAAAAGTAATAACTTAAATTGTTTTTGTTGTATTAAATAATAAGCCCAAAAAATTAGTAAAACAGATAATTCTAAACGTGCAAGAGGTAATAAACCTCCCACAATAGCAAACGAAAGCCACTTTTTGTTACTCAAAAAATAAAAACCTATTCCAATAATAGCTACAGATAATGGTTCGGTTTCTGCATTTCGTGATAATGAAAATAAAAATGGTTGAAACAATAAAAAACTAACAATTAAAAATGCATTTTTAATTTGTTGTTTTTTAACCCCAAGATATAAATAATAGGCACCAATTGCGGATATTAATGTCATTAAAACCGGAATAACCCATCTTCCTAAATGTACAAAAGGAGCAAATATTACTACAAACAATGGTCTGTTCCAAACAGAAATAAATTGTAAAGGGTCGTTAAATGCGTTTAAGGTATTAAAATATCTACCTGGGCAATCATCATCCCAGGTTCCATTTGTTGAAAAGCCATAAAATAAACTAAAACTAATGTATAGCATTATTAATATAATAGCCCAAATATTTTCTTTTAAACTTGAATATCTAAAGGTAGAATTGATCATTGTTGTTTTTAAGTTAAACTTTACAAAAATACATTTTAATATTTTAAAATAGTTGAAAAATTTTACAAAAAAGATTTACGTAAATACACTTAGTTTTAGTATATTTGATTTATATACCTTTTTTATGGAAAAAATTAAAATTTTATTGGTAGATGACCATCAATTAATTAGAATGGGAATAGCAGTATTAATTAGTAAGGATTCGGATATAGAAGTAGTAGGTGAGGCTGAAAGTGGCCAAAACTTAGTGCATTTAGTTCAAAATAAACGACCCAATGTTGTTTTAATGGATATTTCTTTAGAAGGAGTAAATGGTATTGAATTAACTAAAGAAATAACTCGTTTATTTAAAAAAGTAAAAGTTTTAATGTTATCTATGCATGTAAAAGAAAATTATATAAAAGATAGTATTCAAGCAGGTGCTTTGGGTTATGTTTTAAAAGATTCTCCAAAAGAAGAATTAATTAAAGCAATAAAATCTGTGCATCAAGGTAATCAGTATTTTGCAAAAGAAGTAAGCGATTTAATTGTAAATTCTTACATTAAAAAAATAGAAGAAAATGCTAAAGATGAGTTTTTTGTTGGAAATTTAACCAAAAGAGAAATTCAAATTATTGATTTAATAGCTGATGGTTTAAATAATTTTAAAATTGCAGAAGAGTTAAATATTAGTAATAGAACTGTTGATACACATAGAACTAATATATTGAAAAAAACAGGTGTGAAAAATGTTGCTGAATTGGTTAAATTTGCTATCGTAAACAAAATTATATCTATATAATGCAAATTAAACTTATAATAGCTACTTTAATTATTTCCATAATTATTGCTTCTTTAGCAATTTATACTTCTTTTTTACCCATATTAGTTCCAACAGAAGTGAAGACAAAAGTAAATCAATCGTCAAAAAATATTAAAAAATATTTAAATAATGTTGAAAATTGGGGACAATGGATTGTAGGTGATGTTGAAGATATTGATAAAATGCGATATAATGGAAAATCACAAGGTAATGGAGCTGTTTTAAAATGGTGGAGTACAAAATTGGGTGATGGCGTTTTGGAATTAGTTGATATACAAGATACTTGTGTGACTTATCAAATGATTAGCGATAATAATTTATTTAGACAAAAGGGTACAATTTCTTGGGGAAAAGATAGTTTATTTAATACGTTGCTTTGGCGAGATACCTTAGATATTTCAACGAATTTAGTGGGAAGATGGACAGCAGGTGAACAATTTACAAAATCATTACAAAAAGCAAATTTCCAAATTTTAAAAATTTTGGAACAAAAGTTATCTCAAAAGCCTAATTCAAATTAATAATGCAAAAAATTGGCGATCAAATTTCAATCGAAAAACAAGAGGAGTCTACCTTAATTACTGTTAAACCGATAGTTGTAAAAAAGAACTTAAATTTATTAAAAATTTGGGTAGTAGCATGGAGTATTTGTGGAATTTTAGTTGCTACACAACTTTTTGTTCCTTACCAAAATTCCGAAAAAGTATTTTTAGCAATTTATCTTTCGTTGTGGTTGTATTTCGAAATAAAAACTGTTAAAGCATTGCGTTGGAATTTATACGGGAAAGAAGTTATTGAAATTACCAATAATGAAATAATTTATACCGAATTAATTGGTAAAAGAGGAATTCCAGTTATCTTTCCTAATGAAAAAATTAAGGAAATAAGTTTGATTGAACAGGAGCAAAAAGGATTTTTAGCTGATATTAATCAATCTGTTTGGATGTTGGGAACCGAAACAATTCTTATAGCAAGCAAAGATTTTTCTAAAAACATTGGCAGAAAATTGTCAAAAAATGAAGCTTCAAAATTGATTAACTTTTTAAATAAACAATTGGGTAAAAATGCTTAAGCAATTAAAAATTAAAAATTTTGCATTATTAAATGATGTTGAGTTTGAATTAACAAAAGGATTTACGGTAATTACAGGTGAAACAGGATCTGGTAAATCTATTTTGTTAGATGCCTTAGCTTTTTTATTGGGTAAAAGAGCTGATGTTGGATTTATTGGGAGCTTATCGGATAAATGTGTAATTGAAGGAAAGTTTAATTTAAGTTCGTATAATTTTAAAGAATTTTTTAAGGAAGTTGATTGGGAATATGATGATGAAACAATTGTACGTAGAGAATTTTCTCAAAATGGTCGTTCACGAACTTTTGTGAATGATACACCAGTTTTAATAAGTGATTTAAAATCATTTGGGGATCAATTAATTGATATTCACGGTCAACACTCTGTGCAAATATTTAATGCACAAAAGTTTTATTTTGATTTAATCGATAGTGTATCTGGTATGTTAAGTAATAGGTTGGAATATCAAAATGTTTATAAAAAGTATGTTGCGTTACAAAAAGAGGTGCAATTAATCGAAAATAAAAAACAAGTATTACTTCAAGAACAAGAATTTAAGTTGTTTAAATTAAATGAGTTAAAGAAATTAGAATTAAAAGCAGGGGAGCAAGCAGAATTGGAGCTTGAATTAAGTAATTTAAGTAATGCTGAGGGAATAAAAAATGCTGTAAGTAGTGTTGTGAATAATTTATTGAACAATGAATTTGCTGCATTGGATGCTGTAAAAAAGAGTTTGGATGACTTAAAAAAAATCGAAAAAATTAATCCACAATATGCCATATTGTTAAATAGATTACAAAATTCTTGGATTGAATTAAAAGATATTGCCGAAGAGTGTAATCAAATAGAATTAACTTTAGTGATGGATAACGATCGGTTAGAGTGGGTGGATAATCGTTTAAGCGCTTTGTATACTGTTTGTAAAAAATATGGTGTAAAAGATGCTGATGATTTGTTGGAGATGTATAATGAATTGAATAGAGAAATTGGGGACAATAATAATTTAGAAGAGGATTTAGAAGCTAAAAAATTGCAACTGAATTTGTTACAAGTAGAATTGGATAAACTATGTGTTATATTAAATAAAAACCGAAAAACAGGTGTTGATGTTTTAACGCAACAAGTTGTTAAAGATTTAGTAGATTTAAAAATGCCAAATTCCGTTTTACAAATCGAATTGTTGCCAACTGATTATAATTTGTATGGAAATATAGATTGTAATTTTTTATTTTCGGCAAATAAGGGTTCCGCTCCCGAAAAAATTTCTAAAGTTGCTAGCGGTGGTGAAATGTCTCGTTTAATGCTTGTTTTTAAAAAAATACTAAGTAATTATTTATCCTTACCAACCATAATTTTTGATGAAATTGATACCGGGGTTAGTGGTGATGTTGCTAGTAAAATGGCTACAATGATGTTAGAAATGGCTTTAAATACTCAGCTAATTTCTATAACACATTTGCCTCAAGTGGCTGGTAAAGCTAACGAACATTTCAAAGTTTGGAAGGAACATGGAGAGGAAAATACGGTTGCTCAAATTAAAAAATTAAATAAAGAAGAACGTATAAATGAACTGGCAGGAATGTTAAGTGGTTCGCAGATTTCATCGGCAGCAATACAAAATGCCAAAGAAATTTTAGGGGTGGTTTAAAAATTAAATTTTATATTTTGAAATTATTAAACCATTATAAAATAGTTATTGTTGGAGCGGGTCCTGTAGGTGCAACTTTATCCTTGTTGTTATCTAAGAATAAAATTGAACATTTAATAATTGATCTAAGCGATTTTCCAAGAGATAAAATTTGTGGTGATGGTTTTACACCAGAAGTTGCAAGGGTTTTGAGAGAAATTAGCGAAGATATTTATCTTGAGTTTATAAATGCTCCTTGGGTTCAGCCATCAAATGGTACTTTTGTACAAATAGGTGGAGATTTATCTATATCTTTTGATTATAGTAAATATATTGTAGATTTTTCGCCTTATTATGTGGCAAAACGTATTGATTTTGATGATTTTTTAGTTAAAAAGCTTCCTTCAAAATATGCTAGAGTTTGTTTAAAACATGAACTCTTACAATTGGAAAAATTATCTAGTAGTATTAGCTTAAAAATCAAAGATTTAAATTGTAATGAAATCTTTGATTTGACTTGCGACTTAATAATAGGCGCAGATGGAGTTCGTTCGGTTGTAAAAAAGTTTTTGCATCCCAATGGGCTAAAAAACGATAAAAATCATTACGCTGGTGCGGTTAGATGTTATTTTAAAAATGTTGCGAAAAAATATGAATTTAATCCATTAGAGCTCTATCAAATACCCAAATTTAATTCTGCTTACTTTTGGATATTTCATTTACCTAATAACGAATGTAATGTTGGTATAGGCGGTGTTTCATCTAATTTAGCAAAAAGTAAACTTAATATTAGAGCGTATTTATTCGAATTTATTGAAGAAAATCCAGAGCTTAAAAAAAGATTTGAAAATGCTATTCCCTTAGAAAAACCTGTTGGTTGGGGAATTCCTTTTAATTCTAATGCAAAAGATTATGTAGGAGATAATTATATGTTAATTGGAGATTCTGGAAGTATGGCAGAGCCTTTAACTGGTAAAGGAATAGGTGTAGGGATGTTTGTGGCTTTACAAGCTATTCCTGTTATACAAAAAGCTTTGCAATCCAATGATTTTAGCAAAAAAAATCTTTTAGAATTTGAAAATGTTGTAGAGAAAAAATTTAGGAAAGAGTGGCAGTTTTTATATGAAATCCAAAATCTTTCAAAATATCATTTGTTTTTTAAACTTTTATTTTACCCCTATAAAATTAAGTTTATTAATCGTTTCATGGCTAAACAGTTTATTAAAAAAGTAAATACTTTTATAAATAAACCATATTTAGTAAATCGTAAAAAAAATTAATTTAACAATCAATTCAATTAAGTTTAAATTAAATGTTGTATTTAAAATTTTAACTAACTACCTTTGTATATATAAAATTTGATGTTATGTTATCTATTAAAGTTCAGGATGCTTTAAATAAGCAAATTCAATTAGAAGCAGATTCTTCACAGTATTATTTAGCAATGGCTTCTTGGGCAGAAACCAAGGGTTTAAATGGTACTTCTATGTTTTTATACCGCCAAGCGGATGAAGAAAGAGTGCATATGTTGAAATTAATTAAATATGTGAACGAAAGAGGCGGGCAAGCTTTGATTCCTGCTATTCAACAGCCTCCAAAGGAGTTTGATAATTTAACTACAGTTTTTACTTCGTTATTAAATCATGAAATGAAAGTTACCCAAGAAGTAAATTCTGTAGTGCATATTTGTTTAGAGGAAAAAGATTACACAACGCATAATTTTATGCAATGGTATGTATCTGAACAAATTGAAGAAGAGGCTACTGCCAGAGGAATTATGGATAGAATGAATTTGATAGGAGATGATAAAGGTGGTTTGTATTTGTTTGATAGAGATTTACAAAACTTAACCGGTCAATCCGTTGCAATGCAAGATGCAAACGCGAAAAAATAAAATAAAAAATCCCGAAAAAATCGGGATTTTTTATTTGTATGTGATTTTTGTTACAATTTGTTTCTTTAGATTTGTTAAGTTTGAAGTATGGAAAACGGAACTTTGTATAGTATTGTAAAATCCAAATGTCCTAGATGTAACGAGGGCGATTTATGGGTGAAAAAAAATGCTTATTCTTTAGGTTTTGATAAAATGCACGAAACCTGTTCTTCTTGTGGTTTAAAATACGATATGGAGCAAGGTTTTTGGTATGGTGCAATGTATATTAGTTATGCTTTTGGTGTTATGATTACGGTTGCAGTTGTTATTGCATTGTCTGTTTTAACCAACTATTCTTTAACAATTAAATTGGCAGCTTCTTTTGTAGCATTGGTTTTGTTTATGCCTTTAATTTTTAGATACTCTAGAAATATTTGGTTATCTATTTTTGTGCGTTATAAAACTGATAAATCATCTAAAAGTGAATAAAAAAGTTAAATTTCTAATTAAAAATATATCTAAATTTTGTACTTTAGCAAAGGTTGAAAGTCTTTTAGATTAAATTATAAACCAAAAAAGTTTAAGAATGAAAAAAATTATTACCACGCTTTTATTTGGAGTTGTTTTATTTTCTTGTGTACCAGATACTTCTGTAGATCCTTTAAGTGAATTAACAAAACAACAACAGGAAGATCAAATACAAAAAAGTGAAATTGATATTTCGGATGAAGAATTTTACGCTTTAATCCAAGCTATACCAACGCCTTTACAATCTACTTCATTAATGCAAGCGGTGGGTGTAGAGTATCAATCCAGCTTTATATTAGATACTGATGAGTCCAAAAAAGCCAACTCATGGTTTTCTCAATCGGTTAAATTAGGAATTTTTGGCGCTGATATGGCTTATTCTAATGTTTATGGTGAAACTCGTAAATCTATTCAATACTTAACTTCAATAAGAGGATTGGCTGATAAATTAAAAATCGGACAGTTTTTTGATGTAGCTTCTATTAAACAAATGGTAGAACAAAAAGATAATTTAGATGAGTTGATTAATATCTCTCAAATGAATTTTCAGAAAATGAACGATTACTTACAAAAGCAAAATAGAGGTAAAGTATCTGTAGCTATGATTTTAGGTGGATGGGTAGAAACTTTATATTTATCAGCTAAAGTAGCAACATTAGAAAAAAATAATGAAGCTTTATTCGAAAATGTTTCTGAGCAAAAATTTTCACTAGAAACTATTCAGTTGTTATTAGGTTTATATGCTAGCGATAAATATTTTAAAATTTTTAAAGAGGAATTTCAACCTTTATTTACAGCTTATGAAAATGTTGAAGTTATATTTACACAAGGCGAAATAACTTATTCGGAGGATGCTGAAGGAAATATGGTTGCAGAAGATAGTTCTACTAGTGAAATAGTTTTTACTAAAAAGGACTTAGAAAAAATTACTAAAGCAGTAAGTAATTTAAGAAAAAAATTGATTGAAATCGAATAATTTATAGCTATGAAAAAGTATTTATATATATCGATAATTGTTTTTCCATTAGTATTTTTTGGATTAACTTCATATGTATCATCCGATTGTGAAGATGAGGAATTTTTGGATAATTGTGCTTCTGAAATTACAGGGTACAAATTTTTAAAAGCCAACCGTATTTCTATTAAAGGTAGTAAATCAGGACAAACAGTAGAATTATCTAATGTTTTTTCTAAAGGTAGTACCTATATTTTAACAGCTTGTACAGGTGGAGCCGAAAAAATGATTGTAACTTTATATGATAGAAATCGAAAGTTGATAATGAGTAATTATGACCCAAAATCTAAAAAGTTTTTTAATAAAATAACATACAATTGTGCTGCTACTGGTGTATATTATTTTAAATATGAATTCGAAGGAGGTGGGGCAGGTTGTGGTGTTGGTATAATTGGTTTTACTCAAAAATAATTTAACAAAGTAGCTTAGGCTACTTTTTTTTATGCTACAAAATATACATCATATAGCTATTATTTGTTCGGATTATAATTTATCCAAACACTTTTATGTGCAAGTTTTAGGTTTGGAAATTATAAGTGAAGTTTATAGAGAAGAGAGAAATTCGTATAAACTAGATTTGGCATTACAAGGAAAATATATAATTGAACTATTTTCTTTTCCAAATCCACCTCAACGTTTATCTTTTCCCGAAGCCACTGGATTAAGGCATTTGGCTTTTGGAGTAAAAAAATTAGAAGATACATTAGCTGTTTTAAAATCTAAAGGGGTAAATGTTCAAGAAATTCGTGTGGATGAATTTACAGGTAAAAAATTTATTTTTATACAAGATCCGGATAATTTACCAATTGAATTGTATGAGTTATAATAAAAAAAGCACGGGTAAATTTATCCGTGCTTTTACATATTTTTTTTAAAAAAATTACCTATTCAAAAATACAGCATTTCTTTTTACTTCATATTCGTTGATTTGATTGGCAATACTCAATAAATAATCTATATTATCGTAACCATTTATTAAACATTCTTTGCGATAAGAGTTAATTTCGAAACTTTCTTTTTTACCGCTTTCTACCAATTCGATGGTTTGATTTTGTAAATCAACTTTGATTTGTGTATTGTTGTTTTTTTCGATAGCAGAAAAAATATCCGATAAAAACTCCGGACTTACTGTTACAGGTAATAAACCGTTGTTTAAAGAGTTGTTTTTAAAAATATCAGCAAAAAAGCTACTTACAACAACTTTAAATCCATAATCACTTATTGCCCAAGCGGCGTGCTCGCGCGAAGATCCACAACCAAAGTTTTTTCCCGCCACTAAAATTTGTCCGCTGTAATTGCTTTTGTTTAAAGGGAAATCAGTAATAGGTTGGTTATTGTTATCAAATCTCCAATCTCTAAATAAATTTTCGCCAAAACCATCACGAGTAGTTGCTTTTAAAAAACGAGCTGGTATAATTTGATCTGTATCAATATTTTCTGTTGAAACTGGTACCGCGCTTGATACCAATGTTGTAAATTTTTCCATTTGATTAACTTTAAAATTTTAAACTAAAAATTGTTTAGGATTAGTAATTACACCCGCAATTGCTGTTGCTGCTGCTGTTGCAGGAGATGCTAATAAGGTGCGTGCACCTTGTCCTTGTCGACCTTCAAAATTTCGATTTGAGGTACTTACGCAGTACTCTCCTGCGGGAACTTTATCGTCGTTCATTGCCAAACAAGCAGAGCATCCAGGCTGACGGATTTTAAAACCAGCAGCTTCGATTATTGCAGCTAAACCTTCATCATAAATTTGTTTTTCAACTTGTTTAGATCCTGGTACCAACCATGCGTTAACATGAGGTGCTTTTTGTTTGCCTTGAACAATTTTAGCTACTTCTCTAAAATCCTCGATACGTGCATTGGTACAGCTACCAACAAATACATAGTTTACAGGTTTTCCCTCTAGTTTTTCACCCGCTTGAAAACCCATATAATTTAAAGCTTTTTCGAATGACTCTACTTCTTTTTCGGTTACCGCACCAGATTCTTGAGCACTAGGGATATTTTTAGAAATTCCAATGCCCATTCCAGGGTTTGTGCCATAAGTAATCATTGGCTCAATATCAGCAGCATCGTAATTATAAACTTTATCAAACTCGGCGCCTTCATCAGTGTATAACTCTTTCCATTCTGCCAAAGCCTTGTCCCAAGCTTCACCTTTTGGTGCATGAGGACGACCTTTTACATATTCAAATGTAACCTCATCTGGCGCAATCAAACCTCCTCTAGCACCCATTTCAATACTCATGTTACAAACAGTCATACGTCCCTCCATAGATAATTGTCGGAATGCACTACCTGCAAATTCGATAAAATATCCAGTTCCACCACCAGCAGAAATTTGTGCAATAATGTATAACACAATATCCTTAGCTGTTACACCTTTTTGTAAATTTCCATTTACATTAATCAACATTTTTTTAGGTTTGTTTTGTAATAAACATTGAGTAGCTAAAACTTGTTCTACTTCGGATGTTCCAATACCAAATGCGATACAACCAAATGCACCGTGAGTAGAAGTGTGGCTATCTCCACAAACCATCGTCATTCCGGGTTTAGTAACCCCTAATTCTGGTCCGATAACATGCACAATTCCTTGGTTAGCATGTCCTAAACCATATAATTCTATACCAAACTCTGCACAGTTGCTTACCAATTTCGAAACTTGTAAACGAGATAATTCATTTTGGATTGGTAAATGTTGGTTTTCGGTTGGAACGTTATGATCCGCAGTTGCAACCACTTGATTAGGACGTAAAACTTTAATACCTCTTTTTCTTAAACCTTCGAAAGCTTGAGGAGAGGTTACCTCATGAATGTAATGAATATCAATATAAAAAACATCAGGGCCATCAGGAATTGATGAAACCACGTGTTTATCCCAAATTTTATCAAATAAAGTTTTTTTACTCATGATTAGTATTTTTTTTGTGAAATAATAAGGATTTTAATTCAGTTAAAAACAAAAGCGTACCTAATAGCACGCTTTAATTTTGTTGTAATATTATAAACTACTGTCGATAATTTTTTTCAAATCATCTTCCAATACTTCTTTTTGTTTATCAGCAACTTTTATAAAGTTGTCATACACAATATTTAATTCGTCTTTTGTTAATTCGTAACCAATTAATTTTGCTTTATAAGCCACAGCAGCTCTACCGCTTCGTGCAGTTAATAAAATAATCGATGCATTAACACCAACATCTTCTGGATTAATGATTTCGTAATTTTCTCGGTGTTTAATCACACCATCTTGATGAATACCTGATGAATGCGCAAACGCGTTATCACCTACAATAGCTTTATTAGGTTGTACAGGCATTTTCATCATGTTACTAACCAATTTACTTAATTCGTTTATTAATTTAGTATTAATGTTGGTATGTACATTTAAACCTGGGTGTTGTTTCATAATCATAACAACTTCTTCTAAAGATGTATTTCCAGCTCTTTCGCCAATACCATTAATAGTACACTCTATTTGGCGTGCACCATTAATTACTCCGTAAATAGAGTTAGCAGTGGATAAACCTAAATCATCGTGGCAATGCGTAGATAATTTAGCTCTTTCAATACCTTTAACATTATCTACTAGGTATTTTATTTTTGCTCCATATTCGTGAGGTAAACAATAACCAGTTGTATCAGGTATGTTTAAAACAGTTGCGCCATTATCGATGGCAACCTGACAAACTTGAGCTAAATATTCATTATCAGTTCTACCGGCATCCTCTGCATAAAACTCAACTTGATCAACAAATTGTTTTGCCAACGAAACACAAAATGCAGCTTTTTCAAGTACCTGATCAGCTGTCATTCTTAACTTGTGTTCACGGTGCATTGCCGAAGTTGCTAAACCAGTATGAATTCTACCTTTTTTAGCAAACTCCAAAGCTTTTCCAGCAGCAACAATATCCGCTTCTACAGCACGAGATAATGCACAGATAGTAGGAGTTGTTATAGCTTTTGAGATTTGAACAATTGAATTAAAATCGCCTGGAGAGGATACTGGGAAACCAGCTTCGATGATATCTACACCTAACTCTTCTAATTTTCTGGCAATAATTATTTTTTCTTCGGTTACTAATTTACAACCAGGGACTTGTTCTCCGTCTCTCAAGGTTGTGTCAAAAATGTCAACTTTTTCAGTCATATATAATAGTACTTCTAATAATTTCAGTTCCCAAATTTAGTTTTCTTGTTTTAGCTTTAAAACTGATTTAAAATTATTGATACGATGTATAAACTGTATTTTTTAATAATTTTAAAATATTTTTAAATTTAATTATCTGATTATGCGATAATTATTTTATTTTTGTATTCAAACTATATATTATGTCTAGCAAAAATTCTGATCAGCTATTTCAACTCATTCAATCGTTAAGTAAAGGTGAAAAAAGGCATTTTAAATTGTTTGCAACCCGCCATAAAGGAGGGGAGAATGCTAAATTTTTAAAGTTATTTGATATTATAAATGCGCAAAAAGAATATAGTGAGGATAAAATTTTAAGTAAAGAAAAATCTATTCATCCCGATCAATTGCCTAATATCAAACAACATTTATACAAGCAAATTTTGCAAAGTTTACGGTTATTACATGGAGATAATGATGTGAATTTAAAGATTAGGGAAAATTTGGATAATGCAGCTATTTTGTACAACAAATGTTTGTATACCCAGAGTAACAAACATATCGAAAAAGCAAAGGAAATGTGTGTGAAATATGAAAATAATACATATTTGTTGGAAGTGCATGAAATGGAGAAAAAAATAGCTTCTAAGTTAGTGAAAAGAGATATTCAGGAAAAAATTGATGCTTTAATACCCGAAGGTAACGAGCTACAAAAAAAGATATCTAACATTATTACATTTTCTAATTTATCCACCAAATTATATGGTTTATATACCAAGTTTGGATTTACACGTAACTCAAAAGATTTTGAGATAGTGAATAGTTTTTTATACTCCACACTACCTGCTTTTAAGGAGGAAGATTTATCGCCGGAGGAAAAAATTAATTTATACAATGCATTGGTTGGTTATTACTTTTTTATTCAGGATTCCCGACGTGCATACGATTATGCTGTTAAATGGGTGGATTTGTATGATAAAAAAACAGATTTAATTGTTTCAAAAACAGAGAGTTATATTAAAGCGATTAATAATTTATTGGATAGTCAATACAAACTCAGTAGGTATGAGGAGTTTATTCAAACCAGCTTAAAATTCGAATCGATTAAAAATCGTCATGATTTAAATTTAAACGAAAATTTATTGTTTTTACTTTTTAAATATTCCTCAAAACATACCTTGGATAAATATTTTATGTTGGGTGAATTTGATAAGGGTGTACAACAAATAAGTAATATTGCAGAGGATTTACGTGTATTTGGAGATGAATTTAACGAACATAGCAAATTAATTTATTATTATAAATTTGCTTGTATGTATTTTGGGAACGATGATTATAAAAATGCGGTGTATTGGTTAAATCAAATTATTAATGCGCGCGATGAGGATTTAAGAAGCGATATTTTGTGTTTTGCACGAATTTTAAATTTGATTTCGCATTACGAATTGCGCAACGATGATTTGGTGGAATATTATATTAAAAGTACTTATCGATTTTTAGGAAAAAAAGACGATTTACATTTTTTTCAAACCCGTATTTTACGTTTTTTAAAGCGTTTAAATACTATACAATCCAACGAAGATTTAATGACGGGCTTTAGAGAATTAAAAGATCAATTGTTGCCTTTAACCTCCAATCCATACGAAAAACGAGCATTTGTATATTTTGATATAATATCTTGGTTAGAAAGTAAAATTGAGCAAAAACCAGTTAAGGAAATCATTAGGTATAAGGCGCTTAAAAAAATAGAGTCTGCCAATCAACCGGATATGTAAAATGGAATTTTACTATGTATTTGCTTAGTTTTTGTTTGCATATTTTTGAGCAAAATAACTAATCATGATCATTTGGAAAGTATGAAAAACCATGAGAGGTAATAAAATGATTCCGATAGAAAAATTGGGTGGAAATATTATTTTTGAGAAAATTGTTCCGTGAATCATGGATTTTTTTGTTCCACAAAATTGTAAAACAATGCTGTCTTGGTGATTAAATTGTAATTTTTGAGCAGTAAATTTTGTGATATAATAAATTGAGAAAAATAACAATGCGCTTATAATAAAAATAATAGCTAAGTCTGTAAAACTAATGGAGCTAAATAAATTTTGAGCAAAAGATTTTTGGAAAGTTTTAAATATTATAAAAATAACTACAGATTTGTCGAACGTTTTTATCCAATTAGAATATTTTGAAACGAAATTTTTACTTTTTAGCGCAAATAATTTCTGAACAATGATTCCTGCAAAAACTGGAAGTAAAATTTCGGTAATTAATTTTAAATAAATTGCAGTTAAGTCGAAGTTATTCGTAGCATTTTTTAAAAATATTCCTATCCATAAAGGGGTAATTAAAATACCAATTAAACCTGAAATACTTGCGTTGAGTATAGCTGCTACAATATTTCCTTTTGCAACGGAAACAAAAACTACAGATGTTGAAACAGTAGAAGGCAGAGCTGCTAGATATAAAAATGCTATCCAGGTGTTAAAACTTTCAGCGGATTGTATTAATGGATAAAAAACTAATACAATTAACGGAAACACAATAAATGTTATGCTTTGTACTAATAAATGTAGTTTCCAATTTTGTAAATCTTTTCCTATGGTTTTTAAATCTAATTTCAGACCATAAAAGAAAAAAATAAATACAACACCTATTTGGGCAATTAAATTTAAGTTTATTGTATTTTGAATATCGCCAAAAGAAGATAAAAAATAAGCAATTATTATTGCGATGATTATGCTTACAATAAAGTTGTCGATTTTTATTTTCAAGGGATAAAGTTTTAAAAGTTGATAAAGCTAAAAAAAAAGAGTTGAGATTGGTATCTCAACTCTTTAAAAAATTTAAATGTAAATTAAAATTTATATCTAACTGTAACACCGTATGTGCGTGGGTCGCCTAAAACACCAGCGTAATGTCCAGCATTACCAGCGCCAGGTAATAATTGTTCAAAGTAGTTTTGATCTAATAAGTTTCTAGCCCAAATAAATGCTGTAAAACCATCAGTTGCTCTAAAACCTAAACGCGCGTTTAATAATGCATAACCATCTATATTTAAGTATTTGGATGGGGTAGGGCTTGAGGAAAATTCCGAACGGTAATAAGTATCTGCTCCAAAAAAGTATTTACCCGATTTTCCAATAAAATTAGATTTTTTGCTAATTAATTCAATACCAAAGCTTCCAGCATATTTTGATATACCTGGTAATCTTTGCCCAGAAATATCTTTGAAAGGTATAGCTACATTATTTGCATCTCTAGCGCCAGTTTCTTCTAATGGAAGAGGAGCGTTTTTAAATGATTCGTATTTACCATCTGTATAAGCAAATGCACCATTAATTACTATGTGATTATTGATAGAAATGTTACCATCAATTTCAAAACCTTTAACACTAACAGCTTCTGCATTCGCTAAATAACCTCTTAAAATTGCAGGGTCTGGATCTTGAACCAAAGTTTGATAATCACGAATATATGAATAATGCGCAACTACATTTAAACTGGAAAATTGTGTTGGGGCAGTTTTAATACCCGCTTCAATATGTTGGGTATATTCTGGTTTTACTTGAGCTAATTTTAAATCAGGCTGACCGTTAACGTTAGGTAATCCACCTAAATTTACACCAATGGGTTTAAAGCTATTGGACACAGTTGCAAATGTATTTATTTTATCATTTGGTTTAAAAGCTACAGTTAATTGCCCAGTTACATTGTTTTCTGCAACGTTAAAGTTAAATGCTTGGTTATTATAAATGGTTCTAATTGCCAATAAGGCTGGATCGTTTGTTTCAAATAATCCATAAGCTCTTCTATTAAAATGAACTAACTTGGAGTCGTAATTGTATCTTATACCCGGTAAAATATGCAATTTTTTAGTTATTGCCCAATCAATATTGGCAAAAGCTGCAGCACTTTGTGAACGAAGTCTGGAACGAATAGCAGAACCATGACCATCGAATAATCCAGGAGTGGACCATAAAGCAGTATTGGTTGTACTTTGTTGAAAACGCCATTGATGCTCACCAGCTTCTTCAATGTGTTCTGGATTACTCCATAAATGTTGATTGATATAATACAAGCCAAAAACACCAGTAATTTTTTTAGAAATATTACCAGAATATCTAATTTCTTGCGACCATTGCTCATGACTTGATCCTGCTTGAGATTTTGCAGTTGCATTTAAACCTGTAAAATCTCTATCGTTCATAGGATCCCATTTCCAATATCTAAATGCTGATGTAGTAGTTAATGTTCCTTTACCTATTTTAAAATCTCCGTTTAATGAAATACCCCCCATATTATTGTTTGCTCTCCATGTTGAGTTTTGATTAATTTGTCTTGAAAAATCATATTCATTAGGATATACACCAGTTCTTCCTGGTATTTGCCAATTTAAATCTTGAGCAATTGCGCCAAATTGACGGTATGCAGCTCTTTGAGTAGGAACAACACCAGCTAAAACTTGTGCATATCCATCTTTAGGTTGTTGGCGTGTAGCGTCGTAAATAAAAGTAATTTTTGCACTATCATTTATTTTATATAATAAACTTGCACGAACTCCTAAATTATTTAAGTCGTTTACATATTTATTGTTATTGGTATTATAAATTGTTCCGTCTCTTTGAGTTCCAGAAAAAGAAACTCGAGCAGCTAATTTATTTTTAATCAAAGGTCCAGTTATGGAAGTTTTTGCTTGAATATAGCCAAAATTCCCATAGCTAATTTCAGCAGTACCGCCAGTTTCAAATTGAGGTGCTTTAGTAGTCACATTAAAAGCTCCAGCACTTGTGTTTTTTCCAAATAAAGTTCCTTGAGGACCACGTAAAACTTCAATAGATTCAATATCAATAAAATCCATTGCTGTTGCTGCTGGTCGAGAATAATAAACTCCATCTACATAAAAGCCAACACCTGGATCTAAACCATCATTGGTTAAACCAAAAGTGGAACCAATTCCTCTAATATTTAATGTGGTATTTCGCGGATTAGATGAGTACAATTGAACCGTGGGCACCAATTCTTTTACACGATTCACATTAAAAGCACCAGCATCTTCAGCTTGTGCGCCACCTATACTAGTTACTGCTATTGGCACATCTATTGGTGTTTCTTTTCTTCTTCTTGCTGTAATTGTAACTGTTTCAAATTCAATACTTTCATCCTCTAATTTTAAATTTATTTCTGTATTGTAGGATTTTACTTCAAATTCTTTTTCTTTGTAACCAAATCCGCTAATTACAATTGTTAAAGGATAATTCTCGCTGGTTATTAAAGTAAATTTTCCACTTGCGTCTGTTACAGTAGCATCTGATGTATTTTTTACTTTTATTAATGCGCCTATTACTGGAAGATTGCTTTTATCTGTAATATAACCTTTTAGGCTATTTTTTTGTTGCGCTATTGCGTTTGTCAATGTTAAGTTTAATAGTATAATATAGTAATATATTTTATTTTTCATGATTTAAATTTTTTAAAGTGAATATTTTGATTGAAAAATATTATTTACAACAAATTTGATTGTTGCCTATTATAATTTGTTTGTTTTTATAATTATACATATCCTATTTACTAAGTAGATTATTGATTTCGAGCGCAAATATATAACATAATCTATATATTAAATAGATTATATATAAATTATTTTTAAATAAAAATATAAAAACCTAATAATCAGGGTTGAAAAATTAAATAGAATCGTTGTAGGTGTTTAAAAAAGTAGGGGAGGAATGAATAAAAGATTGGTATTTGAAAGGAATTTTAAACGCGTATTTTCTTAAACACTTGTAATAAAATTTTCTACTTTCAGCTATTTCTATGTCGATTGATGTTGCTTTCCCTTTGATTTTAGCCAATAAGAAAAAAATATCATCTACAATATAATTTAAGTACTGCAATAGGATGTATGTAAAATAATAAGATTTGTTGTGTGCCTTTAAAATAAACAACCATTTAGAAACTAAAATTTGGCGCGACCTTTTTGCAGCAAAACCTGAGCTACCACCATTTACATGAAATATTCCGGTTTCATGAAAAAAATAATTTTGATACCCCAATTTTTGTAAACGATAATTCAATTCTTTATCTTCAGAATACATAAAAAAATCTTCATCAAAACCACCTGTTTCCTCAAAAGTAGATTTTTTAATCATAGCAAAAGGAACTCCCACCCAAGGTAAAGCATGCGTAGTATTTAATTTATCGTATTTATCGATATTTTTAAGGATTTTTTTACCTAGTAATCTGCACCAAAATAAAAGTACAATTGCATTTTCTTCGGCTAAATCTCTTAATCCTGGAAAATAATAATTTGCACTAGGTTGTAAAGAAAAATCGCGATTTTGTATCTTACATCCAACCAATCCAATTCGTAAATTTTCATTTTTGGTAAAAAAATGTAAGGTTTTGTAAATAGCATTTTCGTATAAATCTGTATCCGAATTTAAAAGTAATATAAATTCGCCTTTTGCTTTTTTGATACCTAAATTATTGGCTTTTCCAAAACCTAAATTTGATCCTGCATTAATCCAAATAACATCTTTAAAATCTTGTTTAATCAATGTTTCAGATTCATCTTCAGATTGATTATCTACAACAATAATTTCAAAAATTACGTCTGAAGTATGAGCATAGATAGATGCAATACAATTATGTAGTAATTGTGGCGTTTTGTAATTTACAATTATTATAGAAACCTGAATGTTTTGCACTTTTTTATCTAATACGATCCACACTTTTTAACAACTCCCAATCCTTTTTTACCTTGCGGTAAGCCGCTAATGAAAAAACTAACGAAATAGGTAAATAAATTATTTCCCATCCAATATTTACATTTCCTTGTGCGCTAATATTTTGGTAAGATAAAAAGATAAAAAATGCTTCAACAATTACAATTAAAATAAATAATCGAGTAAGTTTAAGTTGTAAAGCTTGTTTTTTGAATAAAAATATTACTATAAAAATTAAAACGGCATTAAAAATACACAAAATAAAATTTTTATAATCTGAAACTAAAAGTTCAAAATTTTGATTTTGAATTCCTTTTGCTGTAAAATATAGTATTTCAGTTGGGTTTGCGCTAGGGTTAATGGTGAAAAGCACTGAAAATGAAAATAATAATTGGAAAATTCCTGCTATTAAATAATGAATACTTTGTATGCGTTGAATCATAAACTTAGGTTTTTTTACGTACTGTATAATTACAGATTGCAAATATATGTAAAATAATACACCAAGTTTTTGGTAAAATAAATAAATTATCACTAAAATTGTAATCGGAAACACCAGTTGTTTAGTTTCTAATCGAATAAAGGGTATCAAGTTTGTGATTATTTGAATTCTTTCATCATTTACATTTTAAAGTATTAGAACTACCTCCGTTGTTTTTTTGTCAAAAAAATATTCCAATTAAAAAATTATTGAATGTTCGAGAAATCTGAATTGAGCAAAAGATTAGTATCTGAATTAAAAGAAATTGCAGAAACTTTGGGTGTAAATAACCTAGAAAAAATGAAAAAAAACGAAATGGTTGAGGCTATTTTACAAAAAATACCTTCGCCTGAATCAAGTGAAGTTGTAGATGATAAAAAATCTGTAAAACCTAAGAAAAAATCTGTTAAAACTGCTGAGTTACCTTTTGATAATCAGGTAGAAACCTTAGTTGAAGAATTGCCAAAAACAGAAAGTGTGCAGGAAACAGTAACTGAAAGTATTACTCCAGCAAAAGAAAAAAATGAAGCTGCGGAAGAACGAAGAGAACGCCCTGATAGAAATGATAGGATTAATAAACCGCATAGAGCGCCTCATAGAGCTGGTGATGATGTAAAAGATACTAATACGGAACGCTCCGAAAGACCTGAAAGAACAGATCGTCCTCCGTTTAATAAAGGTGAGCGACCTCCACACAGGAACCCAAATCATCCTAGAAATCAGGAAAATCGTAATACAAGTAACGATAGACAAAATTATCCATCACAAAATAGAAATACAGAACACGCAACTTATACTCCTGAAAGAGTAAACGAAAATCGTAATCCAAATCAAACCGAAAGAACTTACGATAACAAAACTGGCGAAAGAAATAATGCTTATGATCGTCCATTCAATCAAGAAAGAAATTCAGAAACAACTCCAGTGTATAATTTTGATGGAATTGTAACTAGTGAAGGTGTTTTGGAAATTATGCCTGATGGCTATGGATTTTTACGTTCTTCTGATTATAATTATTTAAGTTCACCTGATGATATTTATGTGTCTCAAAATCAAATTAAATTATTTGGTTTAAAAACAGGTGATACCGTAACAGGAACTATTCGTCCGCCTAAAGAAGGAGAAAAATATTTCCCTTTAATTAAAATAATCGAAATTAATGGTAAAGAGCCTGAAGTTGTGCGAGGGAGAGTTCCTTTTGATTATTTAACACCTTTATTTCCTGATAAAAAATTTAATATTTGCGAAGGACCTAAACAAAGTTTGTCTATGCGAATTTTAGATATGTTTGCGCCAATTGGTAAAGGACAGAGAGGTTTGATTGTTTCGCAACCCAAATCGGGTAAAACAATGTTGCTAAAGGAAATAGCTAATGCAATTGCTAAAAATCATCCTGAGGTTTATATGATTGTTTTGTTGATAGACGAACGTCCAGAGGAAGTAACGGATATGGCAAGAAGTGTAAATGGAGAGGTGGTTGCTTCAACTTTTGATGAACCTGCCGAGAAACATGTTAAAGTGGCTAATTTAGTATTAGAAAAAGCGAAAAGATTGGTAGAATGTGGGCATGATGTGGTAATTTTATTGGATTCTATTACTCGTTTAGCAAGAGCATACAATACAGTATCTCCAGCATCTGGAAAAGTTTTATCGGGTGGTGTTGATGCAAATGCTTTACATAAACCTAAAAGATTTTTTGGTGCAGCCAGAAATATCGAAAATGGAGGTTCTTTAACTATTTTAGCAACGGCTTTAGTGGATACAGGATCTAAGATGGATGAAGTAATTTTTGAAGAATTTAAAGGTACGGGTAACATGGAGTTGCAGTTGGACAGAAAAATTGCTAATAAACGTATGTATCCTGCAATTGATTTAAATTTATCAAGTACCCGAAGAGATGACTTATTATTAGATCCTCATTCGTTAAAACGCATTTGGGCAATGCGTAAGTTTTTATCGGATATGAATGCGCAGGAAGCGATGCAGTTTTTACAAGATCGCATCAGAAATACTCAAGATAACAATGAATTTTTAATAAGTATTAATAGTTAATTTTTAAGCCCCAAAATGTACTTTGGGGCTTTTATTTTTTTACCATGCAGTTAAAATTTGGAATTGGTGCTTTTGTTTTGGTTTGTTTAACTTATATAACCATTTATTCGGTTTTTTATAATCCTAATGAATTTGCAGATTTAAAAACCGATGAAGTTCAAACATTTTTTAAAATTTCGGAAGATAACCGAATGTCAATTACAGGTGCGCCGCAGGATTCTTTAGATTTAGTTAAAGAACTTTCTCCTAACGAACGTAGTTTTTTACAAAACTTATCTAGCCAAAAATATCAAATTATTCAAAATAGCTTACAAACTAGTTTATCTATGGCAAAATGGGTGTATAGTATAATTCGTTTGTTTTTAATTGCTTATATTTTGGGGGTTATATATTGGTTGTTTACTAAACCTTTAAACTACGAAATTAGTTTTCAAAAGGCAATGTACACAGGAACAATTACAAGTGTTTTATTTGCTTTATATACCGCTGTTGCAACATTATTAGTACAGTTTATTTTTAATCATATTCCTAATGGAGTGGTTGTTTTCCAAGCTTTATTAATGCAATTTTTAAACATGCTTAAAACAGGCTTAATATATACTGTAGCAATTTCTGTTTTTATTTACTTTCATCCGCACAACAATTTGCGAAAAAAATCGAAAAAACAAGCCGAGTAAATTATGCGGAAATCGTTTTTTATAAATTTCGGAATTTTATTGTTAACCAATTTGTTTGCTAAACCTTTATGGATTTTAGCCGATTTATGGGTGCAAAGGGAAACTGAACAAGAATATGGGGTTTACTTTGTTTTGTTTAATATTTCCATGTTGTTTAGTGTTTTGTTAGATGTTGGTATTAACAATTTTAATAATCGTAAAATAGCTGCAGTTCCATCAAAATTTAAAAATTACTACCCCAATTTGTTAAGTTTACGATTGGTATTATCGGTATTGTATTCTGCTATTTTACTAGCAGTTGCTTACATTTTAGAATATACAGGTAAAAATTTAATCTATATAGCTGTATTAGGAATTAATCAGATTTTACTTAGTTTTATTTTGTTTATGCGTTCTAATTTTACAGCATTACAAATGTTTAAAATAGATAGTTTAATCTCGGTTACAGATAGATTAGTGATGTTAATTTTTATTGCATTTATATTTTTTACAAATTTTTACACTATTTCAATTCCATTATTTATAGGAATTCAGTTTATTGGTTATCTTGTTACCTTAATTACTGCTGGTAGTATTTTATCGTGGAAAAAAAATATTTTTAGATTAGAGTGGAACTCAAAATTTAACAAAATAATTCTGCGAAAAAGTATACCTTATGCTTTAATTGTTGTTTTAATGATGGCTTATTCTTATTCGGATTCTATTATGTTGGATCAATTGTTGCCTAATGGCGAGTGGCACAATATGATATATGCTCAATCTTTTAGGATTTTAATGGCAGTAAACAATTATGCTTTTTTAATTTCGGTTATACTATTGCCCATCTTTGCAAAATTGTTACATCAAAAAAAAGAAGTTCAAACTTTATTACAATCTGTTGGAAGTTTTGTATTATTTGGTTTAAGTGTTACAGCAATCGTATTTTACTTTTATGCAGAGGATATAGTTGGATTTTTATATACCAAAAAAGTAAATGGAGTGGTAATAAATTTATCCGATTTAAAATTATCCACTAAGGTGTTTGGATTTTTATTATTATCCATAGTTCCAATGGGCGTAAATTATATCTATGGAGCTTTATTAACAGCCAAAGGTGAAATGAAAATATTAAATTGGATAGCGTTTTTTGGCGTAATGGTAAATGTAATTTTAAACTTAAATTTTATACCTATTGATGGAGTTTTGGGTGCAACTTTAAGTAGTGTAAGTACACAATATTTTTGTGCTGTATTACAAATTTTATGGTGTTATAAAATCATGAAATTTAAATTACCTTATAAACATTTTTTTAAATTCATATTAGCTTTAGTTTTATTTACTATAGCCGTATATGGATTACATCAAATATCAAGAAGTTTTATTTTGATGCTTTTTTTAATTCCTTTATTTGTTGTTTTACTTTTTGTAATAAAAGTTGTAGATATGCAACAAATTTTGGCTTTGATTAAAAATCGAAAAGATTAATTTATGTTTTCTAATCTTTCCTCCAATTCTTTAATTTTTTGTAAATATTGTTGTTCACGAAGTTCCATTTCTTCTTGTGTAGCTCTAATTTCCTCAAGATTTTGTCGGAGTTGCTCTTCAGATTCTTTTTGTTTTTCTTGGCTAGCTTTACTTTCTTCAAACAACATTTTAAGTTCTTCTTGAGCCTTAGATCTAAAAATAATTCCCGAAATATGTTCGTTTGCTTTTTCTAGCCATTCAATTTCAAAATCTTGTAAAATATAAAAACTTGCTAATTCTAATACTCCAATAACTTTATCTTCATAAATTAAAGGAAATATAAATACATTTTTTGGTAAAGCTTTACCAATTCCACTAGTAATGTTAAAAAATCCATCAGGAATATCGGTAAGTTTAATCAATTTTTTTTCTAAAAAACACTGCCCAATTAAACCATCCCCAACAGGTATTTCTTCGTAGATGTATTTTTGTCTTTCAAAAGCATAAGCAACTTTCATTTCTAAAACATCCTTAGTTTCGTTATACAAAAAATAAGCACCTTGGTTAAAATTATTTCTTCTACAAATATTTATTAAAGCTGTTTTTAGTAGTTCTTCAATGTTATCTTGTATGTTTCTTGTTTCCTCAATAAAAAGATTTATAGATTCGGACAACCATGTTCTTTGTTGATCTAATTCATCTGTTTTTTTCAATTCATCTCGCATAGTAGATAAACTTTTTGCCAATTCATCTTCCTCAATATTAATTTCTAATTTTTCATCAAAATTCTTTTTTCCAATAGCAATTGCGAAGTTTTGAAGTTTATTCAATCTTAAATCAATTTCTTCAATAGGTTCAACTGCAGCCAACATCATTTTATCAATTTTTTCTTTATCAACTTTTATAATAGAATGTCCCTTGGAGAGTGCACTAATGTTTTTTTGGAAATAAGTAAAAGGTTTTTCGATTTTACGAATGATTTTTTTAATCTGAAATAGATATACAATTGAAAAAGCTATAAAAAATATTGCAAATAAAAGCTTGGAATTAAATACTGATATTCCAAACAATTTCCGGACATTTTATTAAGCCACATTTTTGATTCTGTATTTGATTTCAAATTCTAAAGGACTTAAATACCCTAAACTAGAGTGTATCCTTTTGGTATTGTACCAGTTA